>CAEZYF010000048.1_pt1 | contig 8351 bp, 2 predicted proteins | sample 7265441 | NCBI WGS metagenome assembly CAEZYF01 (sample SAMEA6813927, study PRJEB35770) | freshwater metagenome | biome: Freshwater; feature: Freshwater reservoir; material: water | place: Czech Republic | collected 2017-04-14 | depth 30m m | reverse complement strand
TGTCTGGTGGCGGCGGCGTGTTCCAGTGGCGGCGACGGTGGTGCGTCGTCGGGACGCACGAAGAATGCTGCGTTGCCGGTTCCGTTGGCGTTGGTCAATGGCACGTTCACCGCTGGCGCTGGCGGTTGGGTCGGTTCTGGTTACACGTTGGGTGATGGGTGTTTTGGTGCGGGTGTGAGTACTCCGTCGTTGGGTAAGTGGGCGCCGAACTCGTTGACGTTTTCGTTCACGTCGCAGGCGGTGACGCAGAAGGTGGTGGTGGCGGCGCCGGGTCTGGTGACGTTCTCGGTCACTGTGTACGACGGTGGGATGGCGAGTCCGTTCCAGGTGTTGTTGCAGGACTCGAACGAGACCGCCACGGCAGGTCAGGCGGCTACTGGTTGGGCCTTCACTCCGGCGAAGGCGGTGTCGGTGTCGGTGACGACCACGGTGGTCAACGAGCCGGTGACGATCACGTTGTCGGGTGTGTCGGCCAACTACTGGGGCAACTGCTACGGGGTGCAGATGACCAACGCGTCGTTGGTGTCGACGGCAACCGCCGTTGCGACCGCTGCGACCGTGTCGGCGACCACCGCACCTGCGACCACCGCACCTGCGGCTTCGGGACGGTTGGCGTTGGTCAACGGCACGTTCACCGCCGGCGCTGGCGGTTGGGTCGGTACCGGCTACACGCTGGGTGATGGCTGTGCTGCTGCGGGTGTGAGTACTCCGTCGTTGGGCAAGTGGGCGCCGAACTCGTTGACGTTCTCGTTCACATCGCAAGCGGTGACGCAGAAGGTGGTGGTGGCGGCGCCGGGTCTGGTGACGTTCTCCGTCACTGTGTCCGACGGTTCTATGGCGAGTCCGTTCCAGGTGGTCTTGCAGGACTCGAACGAGACCGCCACGAAAGGTCAGACCACCCCTTCGGGGTACGCAACGCCGAGTGTGGTGTCGGTGGCGGTGACGACCACGGTGGTCAACGAGCCGGTCACGATCACACTGTCGGGTGTGTCTGCCAACTTCTGGGGCAACTGTTACGGGGTGCAGATGACCAACGCGTCGCTGGCGGCGGGCGCGAGCACCACGATCCCCAGCACCACGATCCCGGCAACCACGACAATCCCGACGACGACCACGATCCTGACGCCGACGGTGTCGTCATCCACCTCGACCACCACCGCTCCGGCGGCTCCGGTGGTCTACACCGCCAAGGTCGGCGATGTCGGCCCCAGCGGTGGCCCGGTGTTCTTCGTCGATCTGACTGCTCCGGTTGGCTCTCAGTACATGGAAGCAGCTCCCAGCAACTGGAGCGGCGGCCTCTCCGATCCAGCGTTGTCGTGGGTAGCGGCCAGTGCCGCGGCCAACGCCTACCGGGGGAGCGGTGCCACTACTTGGCATCTGCCGACCAAGGACGAACTGAACAAGCTGTGCCTGTACGCGCGCAACGTCACCACCGGAACCATCTGTTCAGCCGCCGCTGGCACCAAGCGAGCCGGGTTCCCGTCCGGTTTCTACTGGAGCTCCACCGACTCATCTGTCGCTGCCAACGCCTGGGCGACCTGGCTCGATCTCGGCCTGTCAAGCGGAACCAGCAAGCTCGGCTCACTACTCGTGCGCCCAGTGCGCTTCTTCAACCCCTCCGCGCCACCAGTGACCACCACCACGATCATTATCACCACGAGCACCGCGTCCACTACGACCACCACGACGATTGCCAAGCCAGTGGTCACCACCACGACCATCGCTGCACCACCAACATGTGCAATGGGCGGAGTCTGCAAACTGAATGACGTCGGGCCGAGTGGCGGCATCATCATCTCGGCGAACCTCGCTGCGGCAGCCGGGTCGCGCTATGTCGAATCGGCACCGCTCTCATTCGCGACCGCGTACGGTGCCGGGGCCAACTACGCCACGGCGGTCAGCAACCTTGCCGCCTACAACGTCGGCGGACGCACCGGATGGCGCCTGCCGACGATCCTCGAACTGAGACAGTGGGAGGGTGCTGGAAAAGCTGGCATACCAGGAGTGCCGTACGGAACCAATCCGTACTGGACTTCGGAACTGCTCGCGGGGTTGACCTACATCTACTGGTGTTATGCCTACACGGATATCCAATCCGTCCATCAGAACACTGAACTGATCAACTACTGGGGCTTCCGAACCTTCTAGTCGCTTGTCGTGGACAGTTGCGGACAGTATCGTCTGGGAACTGGCTGGCTGCCTCGTTGGGCAGCAGCGGCATGGTGTACTCGCTTGCTCGTGGTTCCCTGTCGGTTGCCACTCACCACCGTTGAAAGCGACCGTTGCGATGCCCGTGCCGATGATTGAACGTTCGTCGGCTCGCCGGCTGTGCGCCGTTGTTCTCTGTGTTGTGCTCGCCGCGGGATGCAGCGGCGGTTCGTCGGACACACCTGCGGCGCCGGCTGGTCCGGTCGCGTCGGCACTCCAGCCGAATGCCAATGGTTGGTCGTTCCCGAACTTCCCGTCTGGTTCGTTCCCAGATGTGAACTTCGATGAGGCCGACATGGTGAGCATGTTCGGCTCGGGCGACAAGGTGTGTGTCGGAGGTACCGCCACACCGTGTGTCCTGACCGCTGAGGCCGCTGCATGGGCACAAATGGTCAACCAGGCGCGCGCCAGCGGGCACTGCGAAGGAATGGTGGCGCTCGCTCAGGCCCGATTCAATGCCCAGGCTGCGCCGTCGACCGTGGAAGTCCCCGCCGACGCAGACACTGTGCACACGGTGATCCGCTCGTTCGCCACGCAGTTCCTGCCAGAAGTGCAAAAGGCGGTGGAGAAGTGGACGAACAAGTCGCTGCGTCAGAAGGTCGATGCGCTCAAAGCGTCCTTCGCCACCGGCCAACTGCAGTACACCCTTGGGGTGTATGTGGCCGCGGGTGGGCACGCCCTGCTGCCGTACGCAGTGGACTACCCGACCCCCGATGTGGCGCGGATCCAGCTGTACGACTCGAACTGGCCGGGTAAGAATCGTTACCTCGACGTTGATCTCAAGAATGAAACCTGGTCGTTCTCGTTCAGTGCCCCCGACCAGACCGCAGACCCGGCGCCGTGGACCGGCGGTGCGGGCGATATGGACCTCACCCCGTTCGACTCGCGCATCGGCACCTGCCCGTTCTGCGGGTCTGATGTCAAGGTTGCCAAGAACACACTGCTGATCCGATCGGTTGATCTGAACTGGGAGGTGCAGGCCAACGGCGAGACGGTGTCGCCGCAGTCGGCAGCGCAGAGTGCCGACGGAGCGTCTGCTACTCCGGTGAAGGGCTGGTCGGTCACCCGTGTCGGACGCAGTCCGGGTGCCACGCAGGATCGACCGAGCTACGACTACGTCGTGGAGATTCCGCAGACGTCGAGCGGGAGTTCCTCCACGTCGGGTACCTCGGGCGGATCGTCTGATGGGCAGGTGGTGAGCTTCAGTTCTTCAGGCACCGCGTCCGTCTTTGCTGTCACACCAAAGGGAATCGCCCACTTCACCACTGACGGAGCGAACGACTCCCCGGTTGTCATGACCGACAGTTCGATCACCACCACCGATCCATCGGTGTCGCTGTCCTTCGCCGCGGACAACCTCGTCGCTTCCACGTCCGGGGTCGAGGCCACGCTCGACCTGTCGGGTGAAACGATCGCTGTCACGGCAACGTCGTCGACAGGGCAGGTGACCACGCAGCAGGTGACCACCGTTACTCCCGCCGTGAGTATCCAGGCCGATCCGGAGGTCGAAGGCGGCGTCAAGGTGCTGGCCAAGACCGTGGAGGGCGTGGTGTCCGAGACGGTGGTGGATCCGGATGGGCAGAGCACCACCGAGGTTGTCGACGTCGTGTTCAATCCGAACACCGTCGAGGTGGAGCTGCCTCCAGCGCTGGCGAGCCAGCCGAACCCGAACCTGCCGCCCGCCATCGAGCGTGACCTCGCCAACCCTGACTACACGGCCGATACCAACTATGTGCCCCAGGTTGCAGGCGCCAGCACCACGCTGCCACCGGACACCACCACGACAACGACCACTGCGCCGTTGCCCACTACAACCAGCACGACGACTACCACGACTACCACGACGACGCCGCCGCCGACGACGACCGCCCCTTCGACCACGGTCAGTCGAATCGTGCCGACGCTGGGCGGACTCCTGCCGGGTATGTACACATTCGGTGACCCCGCGTTCACGCTGCAGGTGCCTTCGAGCCCCAGTGCTGGAGCGTTCAGTTTCACCAGTTCGAATCCGGCGGTGGCCACTGTTGGGTCGGCGTCGGGTGTCGTCACGATGCTGCACGCCGGGAGCGTGACGATCACGGCGACGCAGAACGCGTCCGGTAGATACCTGGCGGCATCGACCACCGGGCCGCTGGTGGTCAACAAGGCAACGCCGGTACTCAGTGCGCTCTCGGTCGATGGACGCATCTTCGGTCTGAGCTCATTCACCATCCCGGGCCCGACCAGTGCCAGCAACGGTGCGGTCACGTTCTCGAGTTCGAGTTCCAATGTGGCCAGCATCGGCGCGGCGACCGGTGTGGTCACGATCGCGGGGGTCGGCACCGTCACGATCACGGCAACGCAGGCCTCATCGGCGGACTTCCTTGCGGCGAGCACCAGCGTCACCATCAGCGAGCTTCGGGCTCCGACCGCTGTGGTGTCCGAACTGGACTCGGGCGGGACTCATTCGTGCGTGCGCCTGAGCGACGCAACGGTGTGGTGCTGGGGAGCCAACGCCAGCGGCGAACTCGGGGACGGAACCTACAACCCGTCGTCGACCCCGGTGAAGGTCAGCGGCATCACCAACGCTGTAGCGATCTCCACCGGCGGCGCACATTCATGTGCGCTGCTCTCCGGTGGCTCCATCGTCTGTTGGGGATCGAACAGCAACGGACAACTCGGTGATGGCACGACCGTCACCTCCAATGTGCCGGTGGCCGTCACCGCCCTCGGCGCTGCCGACGCAGTGAGCGTGGGCGATGTACATACCTGCGCACTGCTGAAGGATGGCTCGGTGTGGTGCTGGGGCAAGAACCAATACGGCCAGCTGGGGAACAGCAACAACACCGACTCGTGGACACCGGCCGCCGTTACCGGAATGGGAGTCGGCAAGGCATCGGCCGTCGCTTCCGGCGGCTACCACACGTGCGTGGTGATGGCGGACACCACGGCACAGTGCTGGGGTTTCAACGGCAACCTGGAACTCGGCAACGGCTCGAACGCGAACACGAACTCACCGGTCGTCGTTACCAACCTGACCAACATTGTGAGCCTCGCCAGCGGTGCCTACCACTCGTGTGCCATCGTCAGTGGCGGCACTTTGCTGTGCTGGGGATACGGCCTGGAGGGTGAACTCGGAACCGGTGTGTATGCCAACAACGGCACGGCGACCGCCGTCACCGGTATCACCACCGCTGTCGCGGTCACCGCCGGAGCATTCCACACATGTTCGACGCTCACCGACGGCTCGGCGATGTGCTGGGGGTACAACGCGATGGGCGGGCTTGGCGACGGCACGTTCACTCACACTGCTCTGCCGACGCAGGTGACGGGGCTCACGAATCCCAGCTCGATCTCGGCTGGCGAGTACCACACGTGTGCCGTCGTGCCGAGCGGGGCGGTTCGCTGCTGGGGAAGTAACGGCTCCGGACAGGGCGGCGATCCCGACCTGCTGAACTCCAACCTCGCTCGCTCTGTGAGGGTGGCGGTGTAGCAGGTCGGTGCCCAGACGCGGCGTGCATCGATGGAGCTGTCGTGCAGCGGCAGAGGTTTCGATGTCATCCGGCCGGCGCTGCGAGTGCCCACAAGTTCACGCCAGAGGTCCCGCTGCCCCTTGACGTCGCGGGCTTGACCGCAAACGTGCGGTACGCCCCGCGACATGAAACCGAGATGCGGCGCCAGAGATGCCGCTCTGCACTACCGGGGCGGCCCGAAGGCACGTTGGTCTGGGCGTGAACCAGCGACACTGGCTGGCTCAGAACTTGCGAATCAAACGCACGCAGTACGGGAGGGTTACATCTTGGAGGTAGTTCGCTGGACCGTCGTCGACGACATAGGCCATGTCAAGTGTAACCCCGCCGAGAGAACTCGTCATATGTTGTGAACTCCAGTAGTCAGAACATTGCGAAGTATCCATGTGTACGTCATATGCAGTACCGGTCGAGTTGAACATCATCCTCAGCTGCTCCACGGTTGGTAGGAACCAGTCCGCCTTGTAGCTGCCATGGCCCGTGCGGTAGCTCATCGCCTTCGCCCAGTTGGACCAAGGGTCGGTGCCATTCCATTCGTTGACATAGCGGAAGCCGCCGAACAGGTCGGAGCAGCACGACCAATACGGCAGCATCGCCTCCAAGTACTTCGAACCGTCCGGCGCATTGGGATTCACGTAGAACACGGTTCCTCCACCTGGACCAATATCGCCGAGTTGGTAGATCTTGTCGGGGGGAGCTGGCGTCGTCGGTGGCCACGTACCCGGAACGAAAACGACTGTTGGAATCGGGATGATGATGGTCTCGCGCACCGGCCGTACCGACAAGCGGGCGGCCATCGGAGCCGATCCATCGCTTCGCCTTTGCGATACCTGGAGAGCCCATGCGTCTGCGTCAAAGAGCCCTGCGGTGCTGTAACTCGTGAAGACTTCAGCGCCGGTCATCCAGAAGGCCTTTGCGGTCGACAGCGCCGGATTGCTGTCAGCACTCCAATAGAGAGTGCCGAACCCGGGCTGCACAAAGACGGAATTTGGACAGTCAAAAGCCGAGGCAGGTAGCCCTTGCGCTATCCGGCACATGAGTCCTTGCTCGCTGTAGTACGGGAGGTGCCATTGCTCGCCGGAATTGCCGTACGTCGCCACCAGTGCTGTGGCGTCGTCCCAGCCGAGGCGGGGGTCACCAGTGGTTCCACCGTTCCAGTTGTTGGGCGCCATCTGGATAGCGATGATCGGCACTTGATTATATTGATCGTGGCCGATCCCGACCGCGTAAGCGTCTGCCCGTCCGTAGAAGATTACGGTGCGTCCCTTGGAGTCGACGCTGCCGACGATGCAGGGTGTGGGGGCCACGCATTCGGCGTGTACGACGGGCGCGATAGTGGTGGTGGTGGTCGCAGCGCTCACGGGAGCGATGGTGGTGGTAGTGGCGGCGGCAGCAGCAGCAGCTGCCGGGTCGACGATGGTGAGTGATGCGCCGGTGATGACGGGTCCGATGCAACCGGTTTGTGATGAAGTGGCAGTGACGGCAGCGATCGTGATCGTGACGTTCTCGTTGGCCGCGGTGGTGGTGACAGAGAGGGTCGACGCCGTGGGTGAGGTATATGACATACCGGTGAGCGCGCCGGTGGAGGGTGCTTCGTTGTTGTCGGCCATGGTGAAGGTGTACGTGCTGGCGACGTTGCCGCCGACCCGACCGCTTGCTGACAGTGTCACGGTGCTGCCCTTATTGGGGACTGTCAGACTTTGGGTGACAGTGGCGGCGCCTGTGCCGAAGGTCAGCGCATTGGCGGGGTCGCCGAGTGATGGCCACCCGTTCGCGCACTTCCCCCAGTTGCCGAGTGGGAATCCTGCGCCGACCCATCCGCCTTGGTCGGCGGTGAAGGTTCCGTTGATCAGCCCGACGAGGGCGGCGTTGCGGGTGCGGCCGCTGGCGTTGTTGGTGCCGTCGCTACATGCGGCAGCGGCCAGCGAGATGCACAGCAGTACGGCGATGGTGCCCGTGGCGCGTCGTCGAGCGGTTCGTTGGGTGTTCATGGGTGCTGGTTCTCGCAGTCGGTGACGTTCGGCAGCCAACGGCGGATGCAGAGCCAATCAGCTCAAACTGTATCCGAGGTTGAAACTAGGTGTGCTTGTTTCTGTGCGGGTGGTGTGTGGGTCTGGTTGAATGTTGTTTCTCGGTACCGATGCGCGGTCCTCGATGATCAAAGGATCCGCCCGTGGCATCTCGCTTGACTCGCCGTTATCGAACTGTGATCGCTGGGATGCTCGTGTTGTGTCTGGTGGCGGCGGCGTGTTCCAGTGGCGGCGACGGTGGTGCGTCGTCGGGACGCACGAAGAATGCTGCGTTGCCGGTTCCGTTGGCGTTGGTCAATGGCACGTTCACCGCCGGCGCTGGCGGTTGGGTCGGTTCTGGTTACACGTTGGGTGATGGGTGTTTTGGTGCGGGTGTGAGTACTCCGTCGTTGGGCAAGTGGGCGCCGAACTCGTTGACGTTCTCGTTCACGTCGCAGGCGGTGACGCAGAAGGTGGTGGTGGCGTCGCCGGGTCTGGTGACGTTCTCGGTCACTGTGTATGACGGTGGGATGGCGAGTCCGTTCCAGGTGTTGTTGCAGGACTCGAACGAGACCGCCACGGCAGGTCAGGCGGCTACTGGTTGGGCCTTCACTCCGGCGAAGGC
>CAEZYF010000040.1_pt1 | contig 27108 bp, 24 predicted proteins | sample 7265441 | NCBI WGS metagenome assembly CAEZYF01 (sample SAMEA6813927, study PRJEB35770) | freshwater metagenome | biome: Freshwater; feature: Freshwater reservoir; material: water | place: Czech Republic | collected 2017-04-14 | depth 30m m | reverse complement strand
TGTGTCGATCGCTGCCCCGAGGACATCATGTGGATGACCGAACGTGCCGAGCCGATCACGCGCACCGTGCGGCCCGATGAGGTCGATCAGGAGAAGGTGACGGCTCTGCTGCTGGCGGCCGGGATCGACGCCAATATCTCGGTGTGCGTATGCACGCTGACATCGGCCGCGGAGATCGCCGGAGCCGTGGTGAAGGGCGCGTCCAATCTCGACGAGGTGTCGGCCATGACGGGGATGCGCTCTGGCTGCGGTATCTACTGCGTCGCTCCGGCGTTGCGCTTGCTGGCGGCAGCGGGCTGCGACATGACCGCCCCGCGCGGCCACCGTTGGTATCCCAGCACGTTGGCGTTGTGGGATGTGTCGGACGAGGCGCGCGCGAAGTACCCGGATGCGTTCATCGATGAGGATCGCGCCGTCTTCGATCCCACACACCAGTTCGGCCCACTCACCCACTCGGAGGCCCCGCGATGAGCTCGCATACATCCGCACTCATGCCGCCAGCGTTCATGCCGTCCGAGTACGGACCCGCGCTGCGCCCGCATGTGGCCACCATGCCCTCGATGACGTCGGTCTCGGTGCGCGAGCTGTTCCCGAGCTTCGCGGAGCCGCTGACGCAGGGCGACCCTGCCGACGTCGATCGTGTTCGTGCAGCAACGCGCGCTGCGCTTGCGGACGTCGACATGTCGAAGATCGGCGCCGGCGACAGTGTCAACATTCTTGCGTCCGAGCACGGGTTCGGGCTGATGGGCGGGCTGCCGTACGCGGAGATGGTGAAGACCATTCGCGAAGTCGTGATCGAGCGCACCGGGTGCCGCGACGTGCGGCTGCGCCTCGCGATCTACCGCGGGTTCAAAGAGGCGGAAGAGGTACGCGATCACTTCGGTTTCGCCGAGGCGTTCGAGGGCAAGGTGAAGGGTCTCGGACCATTCGATCGTGGTGTCGAAGTGGAGACGGCAATCGGGCCGATGTGGTTGGTCAACCGCGCGTTCGACGCCGATCACTTCATCCACGCCTATTACGACGATCCGCGCGAGATGTACTTCAACCGGCTGCTGTACAAGTCGTTCAAGTCGTTCTGTATGTCGTACGCCCGGTTCGAAACGCGATCGGTGTACCACTCGATGTTCGGTAACCGCAGCGGCAGCATCATTCCCCGCGCGTTGTTCGACTCGGACTTCGTCCAGTCCAAGTACACGTTCAGTTCGGTGCTGCGCACCTCACCGGCCGGTGTCACCGAAATCGACGCCACCGACGATCTGTATGCGATCGACCGGCGGATCACCGCCAGCCATCTCGCGACGTACGGGCGCATGCAGCGGCTGTTCGCCGAGATCGAGGACTGCGTTGCGGTGTGGGATGGCGGTCGGTGGGGCTACTACCTGCACGCCGGTGGGGTGATCTTCGGTGTGCTGCTGACCAATCATCACGATTCCTTCGACCTCGATATCCCGGTGGTGGCCGGGTTCATGCAAGTGCCCGGCGCGTCAGTGAACTTCACGCGCAACAAGGCCCTGCGCGGCATCGTCGTCAACCAGGCGTGGGTCGGCGCAGGTATCCCCTATGTGACGATGCCGTTCACCAGCCCGATGTACATCGTCGGCGACGAGCAGGGGAAGCTCTGGCGTGACGACCCGACGAATCCGCTGTTGATGGACCGCGCCACTGTCGTCGACACGGTCGAGCAGGGCATCGAGCAGGCGCTCGAACGTGGCAAGACCGACAAGCTGATGGTGTTCGACGGCAGCTACGGGCACATCACGTGCAACGAGCCGATGGCGGCGCTGTTGCGCGAGAAGGCACCTGCGGTCGACCGCATGGTGCAGACCGAGTTGTTGCCCAAGTGGCTGGCGCAGCGCGGACTCGCGTGAGCAGGTTCGTGCTCCTGGGCGGCACGTTCGACCCGATCCACATCGGTCATCTGGCGCTCGCCCGTGAGGCCGCTCGCGTCCTCGACGCCATCGCACTGTTCGTCATCGAACCCGGGCACCGCCATCGCGTGGCACCGGTCGCCTCGCTCGCCGATCGTCGTCACCTCGTACAGCACGCCCTGGCCAGCGAACCGCGCATGCAGGAGATCACCGAACTCGGCATCGACGGAGATCTGGCAACCGTGGTCAGCCAGCTGGCGCTGCTGGATCACGAGCTGCACGTCCTGTTCGGCGCCGACAGCGCCCGGCACCTCCAGCGGTGGAACGGTGTTCAGCGACTGCAACCCGCTCGGCTGTGGGTGGTGCCGCGCAGCCACGACGACGGCGGCGGAATCGACGGGGTCGAGGTCCTCGACATCGACGTCCCCGATGTGTCGGCGACAACGGTCAGGTTCGCGCTCGCGGCCGGCCGGACACCCCATGGTCTGCTGCCGTCGTGCTGCCTCGCTGACGTCTGTGCTGTCTATGCCCCCGTCGCGAGCGATTCGTTGGCGACAGCCTGATGGTGATCCGCCGCATCACTCTCGAACTCGTCGGCTCGGTGCCGGGTCAGCATCGGGCACTGGTGGTCGCCACCGAACCCGGCGTGGTGGCTGGCTCATCACTCGTCAACGCCACCGAACTGACGGAGTCGGCCGGGGAGTGGCGACTGCTTCGCTCCGAAGGCGAACGCGTCGAAGAGGGTGAAGCGCTCGTGGAAGTCACGGGCGGTGCGTGGGAGATCGCCGTCGCGGGCGACCATGTGCTGGGCGTACTGGGCGTCGCTGGTGGACTCGCCCGTCGCGCCATCGAGTTGTGCGACGCTGCCCCCATCGGGTTGGACATCGCCTGCGGCGCGTGGAAGAAGTGGCCGGCAGCGATGAAGCCCGTACTGCGCGCTGCGCTCGATGTCGCCGGGGTCACCCATCGCCTGGTGGATGGCGAGTTCGTCTACATCGACAAGAACATCGTGCGCCTGCTGGGCGGCGTCGCCCCGGCCGTGCAGCGCGGCGTCGCGCTCGGTCACGGCCCGGTGGCGGTGCAGGTGGACGGCGTCATCGAGGCTCGCGCCGCAGTGGCCGCTGGCTGCGGGATCGTGATGGTCGACACCGGCTCGCTGGCCGATCTGGCCGCCGTACACGACGCGCTGACGGCCGACGGTGTGCGCGGGTCGGTGCGGTTGGCATTCGGCGGCGGGGTGACGGCCACCACGCTGCCAGGTGCCCGCGATGCGGGCGCCGACATCGTCGACATCGGCCGTTCGATCCTGGATGCGCCGCTCTGGGACCTGCGCCTCGAGGTCGTCGAGTGAACACCGTCGATCGCCCACTGCGACCCTCGATCGGTAGCGTCGCACCATGCCCACACCCACAGGAGGACGAGCGTTGATCAACGTCGGTGTGATGTTCGCCAACGGCGCGGCCGCGGCCGAACCGGAGCATGCTGCGACGCTGGCCGTCGCAGCCGAGCGCGCCGGGTACGACTCGTTGTGGGCCGTGCAGCACGTGGTGATGCCCGTCGAGCACGCGTCCGAGTACCCGTACTCGGCCAGTGGCACGGTGCCGGGCGGCACGGCGGTGGCGATCCCCGACCCGCTGGTGTGGTTGGCCTGGGCAGGCGCGCAGACGTCCACGATCCTGTTGGCGACTGGTGTGTTGGTGTTGCCGCAACAGCACCCGCTGGTGGTGGCCAAGCAGGCTGCGACGCTCGATCGCCTCACCGGTGGTCGCCTGCTGCTGGGCCTCGGTGCCGGCTGGCTGCAGGAGGAGTTCGCTGCATTGGCCTCGGACTTCGACCGGCGTGGGCCGCGTATGGAGGAGTGCATGCAGGTGTTGCGCCTCGCCGGTGAACCTGGCCCGATCGAGTTCCACGGCGAACACATCGACTTCGCCCCGGTGTGGGTCGAGCCCAAGCCGGCGCGCCGCATCCCACTGATCATCGGTGGCCACACCACGGCAGCCGCTCGTCGCGCTGGCCGTCTGGCCGATGGCTTCTTCCCGCTGTCGTGCCAAGGCGAAGCGCTGACGAAGCTGGTAGGCATCGTGCGCGAAGCTGCCGAGGCGGCGTGGCGCGACCCGCGCGCCATCGAGATCACGGTCGATGCACCGCGCACAGCAGAAGATGCCGCGGTGCAACGCGCACTCGATGTCGACCGTGTGGTGGTCAATGCCCCGCACGTGCCCACCGGCGAGTTGGCGGCTGCCCTCGCGGCAAAGTTGGCGGCTACAAGAGAGGCGTACGCTCGTGCCTGATCTCGACCTGTTCGACAAGACCGAGTTGTGGCTCATGGGGGTCGCGCTCGTCGACGTGTTCCTGCCCGACCTGGCGAAGGCTGCGGCAGCGGCGTTGTCGTTGGAGCCGCATGAGGTGTTCGTCACTGATGTGCGCGACGACCACGTGGTGTTCGACGTGTTGGCGCCGCGGGTGCCGCTGGAGGCGATCCTCGGGCGCGGCGACGACCTGCTGCGTGCGGTGGCGAAAGTGCCCGGGGTGAAGTTGGCCGAGGACGCCGCGCTGCACAGCCGCGGGGTGTTGGGCGTGTTGGGCACGCCGGCCGAACAGGTGGAAGGTGTGCTGGCTGCGGCGACCACGCTGGACGCGAACTTGCGCGCGTACGTCGCCCGGCGGGTTGCGGTGGTGTCCACCGGCCCAGAGGTGGATGACGGCCGGATCCACGACACGAACTTCGAAGCGATCGCCGAGGTGCTCGGTGCGGCGAACTACGAGGTGACCTTCGGTGGCGTCGCCGGTGACGACGAGCGTTCGATTGCCGGTCGCGTGGCACGCCTGGCAGAGGATGGCTACGGCATCGTGATCACCACCGGCGGGGTTGGCGCGGAGGACAAGGACCGCACGATCGAGGCATTCGAACTGCTGGCGGCGAACATGCCCGACTCGTCGTTCTGTACTGCTGTGCTCGCTACCTACGAGGTCGGCCACGGTCGGCATGTGAAGCCGCACGTGCGCGTCGGTGCCGGTCTGCTGGGCGACGTCGTCGTCGTTGCGCTGCCGGGGCCGACCCGTGAGGTGCAGGCCGCGCTGCCGGCGCTGTTGCAGGCGCTGCAGCAGGGCAGCGCACCGGCGCAGATCGCCGAGGCGGTGGCCGCACCGATCCGCGCGCTGTGGCTCGATCGCGGCCCAACTCACCACCACGGAGGGCATCACTGATGGCGAAGGTCGTCCGTATGGTGGCCGAGATCCTGGCCGACAAGTGCACCGGGTGCGCGCTCTGCGTGTACGTGTGCCCGACCGTGGCGATCACGTTGCGCGACCGCCGGCCCGGTGAGGCCGGCACCCATCGGCGCATCGCCGAGATGTTCGAGTCCAGTTGCTACAACGCGCAGAACTGCCTGGAGGTGTGCCCCGAGGAAGCGATCGTGATGCATCGTCTGGACGAGCCGTTCACGGTGGGCACCGATGTGTCGACCGCAGATGCGGCAGAGGTGAAGGCGTTGTGCCGCAAGGCCGGTATCCCTGGCCGGGGGATGGTGTGTATGTGTGCCGAGACCACCGGCGAGGAGTTGGCCGCGGCGGTGCTGAACGGCGCGCACACCCCCGAGGCGATCTCGCTGGCCACCGGGGCACGCACCGGGTGCACCGAGCTGTGCCATCAGCCGATCATCGCGCTGCTCGCCGCTGCTGGCCACGGCGACCTGCCGCGCAACCCGCCGCGTGGTTTCCAGTGGTACGGCATCGCTGCACGCGCAGTCGACATGGTGGGCGACGATGGCACCGCACCCGACGAGTTGTTGCAGCAGTACGCGCAGTTCCCGCTGGCCAGCGACCTACGCGTGTTGCAGGGTGACTTCAGCGAGTTCGAGTCATGAGCGCGCTGCAGGCCCCCGCAACTCCACCGGCGTTGATGCGCACCTGGACCGGCCGCGACCCGGCCTCGGTGGTGCGCATGCGTGCGGCCGATCTGCCGGGCATGGTGTCGTTGCCGGTGCGCGCGATCGACCCCTCGCTGCCGACACCGATCTGGGCCTCCGATCCGGCGTTGGGCCCCACCGATGTCAGCGTCGTACGGCGCGAGACGATCGCCAAGTTGCAGGCGTCGGACTGGTCGCGCATCCAGCCCGGCAGCACCGTGAATCTGATCGCCAACCCGCACGGCTTCTTCCTCTGCGGCGAGGCCTATCTGGTGATGCTGGAAGAGACCCAGCGCTACTTGGTCGCCACCCGGCAGTGCACCGTGCGTTTGCGTATCGCCGAGTCGATGGGCCACATCGAGAACCCCGACTGGATGCGGATCTACGACCTGCGCAACCGCTTCGGCGATGCGGAGGAATGCCCGCAGATCGGCCGCGGCGTGCAGATCGACACCAAGGTCGGGCCGTTCTGGCTGACCCGCGATCTGTTCAGCGCCGATCACTTCGTGCACACGCACGTGGCCGAGATGCGCGAGGGCTACTTGCACCGGATGATCGACCGACTGCACAAGCCGTTCGGCATGGCCTACACCCGTTTGGAGACGCGCAGCGCCTACCACTTCGGGTGGGGGCCACGTACCGGCCAACTCGTGGCGCGCGCAGTGTTCGACAGCGACTACGTGCAGCAGCGTTACGCGGGCACGATCGTGCTCGACACCACCCCCGAGGGAGTGATCGGCGTCGACGCCGATCTCGATCTCGATGCGGTCAACGCCCGCATCACCCGCGGCGTGCTGCGTCACTACGGCACGCTGATGCGATTGATGGGTGAGATCAAGGACGCCAACGTGGTGTTCGACGGCCACGGCTGTCACATGTACGCCTATGGCGGCGGCATCGCGTTCGACTGTCTGATGTACGGCCAGGTCGACTTCCTCGACCTCGACAACCTCGCACTGCTGAAGGGGTTTGCCTCGCGCCTGCCCGAGACGCCCGGGTTGACGATGGAGTTCAACCCGGCCATCAAGGCGCAGATCATGAACTACATGGCCGGCGGTGTGCCGTACACGATGATGACCCGCCGCCTGCCCACGTACCTCGTGGAGGGTGAAGCGGCGAACTGGCTGATCGACGATCCGGCCTCACCGTGGCTCGGCGATCGGGCGCACATCATGCCCGACCTGCCCGCCGCGGTCGCCGCCGCACGCGCGGCCACCGGCACCGATCACCTGATCGTCTTCGACAGCACACCGGGCGCGCTGAACATGTCCGAATCGTTGGGCCGTTTCTTGCTCGAACGCGCACCGGCTGTTGCCGAACACGTACACACACACGCCCTGCCGAAGTGGCTGGCGCAGCGCGGCCTCAGCTGACTTCTCATCGGCCGACGGTCAGCCGTCGGTCAGCCCTCGGAGCGGGCGATCGGCTCGGCGAGGCCTTCGGTATCGCACTTGTGCTGCCACTTGGCGATCGTGTCGGCAAGGTTGTCGCCCAGACGCTTCCCGGGAGTGAACGTGGCGGTCAGGTGCTTCATCCCGTTGATCACCCCGACCGTGTCGTAGTGCACCGCGCTCTCGGAGTCGCACACGAAGTCGGGCATGCGGTCGAGCACCTGCGTGAGCATCGTCTTGTAGATCGAGCGGGCGACGTTCGAGCCGATGCAGCGGTGGACGCCCAGACCGAACGCGCTGTGGCGGTTGTTCGTGCGGTCGAGGTGGATCGTGTTCGGGTCGGGGAACACCTCGGGGTCGCGGTTGGCCATCGCCCACGACAGCCACAGGCGGTCGCCTTCCTTCAGCTGCTGGCCGGCATACACACAGTCGGTGGTGACGGTGCGGCCGTCGCCCGGCGCCGGGGTGAAGAAACGCAGGAACTCCTCGGTGGCGGAGTTGATCAGACCGGGGAGATCGGCGGCCAGACGCGCCCGCTCACCGGGATTGTTCGACAGCCAGTCGAGCGACTTGGCGGTCAGCGAGGTGGTGGTGTCGAATCCGCCACCGATCAGCAGGCCGAGCATTCCGCCGAGGAACTCGTCGGTCGGTGTCTCGCCGGCGATCTTGGCATTCACCAGCGCGTGCACCAGGCCCGGCCGCGGCCGCTGACGCGCGTTCTCCAGCTCCTCCTGCAGCTTGATCGCCATCGCGAAGTACGCCTCCATCACCCGGGGCACGTCGGGCGAATCCGGTGCGGTGTAGATGGCGGCGTGGGCCGGCTCGCAGTAGATGACCCAGTCGGCCAATGGAAGGCCCATCAGTGCCATCGTCATGATCGCGGGAACGATGTTGGCCAGGTCGTCGACGAAGTCGATGCTGCCGCTCTCGATCGTCTCGTCCAGACAGGCCCGCGTGATGTCCTCCACCATCGGTGCCCAGCGGGCAACCGCGGCGGGCGACAGGTACGGGTTCATCAGCGACCGGTAATCCTTCTGGTCGGGCGGGTCCATCTCCAGGATGCCCCCCTGGGTGGGGCTGATCGCGGGGATGCTGATGCCCAGGTAGCCCTTGCGCTCGTTGTGCGGGTCGTGGTCGCTGGACAACAGGTGCGGGTCGCGGGCCAGTTCGAACACCGACTGGTGATCGCTGATCACCCAGTGGCCTCCGTAGGTCTCGGTCCAGGCGACGGGGCACTTCTGCTGCAGTTCAGTGGTGATGGCCTCGAACTGCACGCGGTACTCGGGAGTGTGGCGGTCGAAGTGCACTTCGGCGCGGTTGGGAACGGTGTCGGTCACGGCGTGCTCCTCAGGCTTCGATGACGATGGCTTGTTCGGGGCAACCACCGGCGGCCAGGCGCACTTTGGCTTCCAGCTCCGATGGCACGTCGTGGCTGCGAGCGGTGGCGTGGCCGTCCTCATCGCTGAGGGTGAAGAACTCACCAGCTGCCATTGCACACAATGTGTGCCCCTGACACTTGTCCGCGTCGACCCATGCCTTCATCGCACACCCCCTATCTCCGCGCCGCCCCCCGGCGTGTGAGTGTGCAGATATTGGCACACCCCGACACGGTGTGTAAACCGGTCGTGTAGGCGATCCCCCAGTCTCTCGTCGCACCCCCCGGTCCCCGCGCCCCCGCGCCGCCCCCGTGCCGCCCCCAACTCCGGCACTTTACGCTCTGTGTCGCGGCCACGAGCGACGGCCTTCGTGGTCAGGGCCGCGACACAGACGCTCATGTGCTGGACTTTGGGGCGATCGGTTGCTGGTCGATGAGGACCTTGGGGGACACATGAGCATTCCGACGACGGCCGAGGCCGCCGAGATAATTGCCCGCGCTGCTGGCGGCACGGTCGTCGATATCCAGCGGCAGTTGCGCTGGCGGCCCACGTGGTTCGCCGAGGTCGAGCGTGACGGCGAGGTGCTGGGCATGGTGCTGCGCGGCGACCGCACCGACAGCGAAGCCTTCCCGCTGCATCACGAGTACACGTTCCACCGGTTGATGGAGGAGCACGGTCTCCCGGTGCCGCACGCGTACGGGTTCATCGAGACGCCCGGCTTCCTCGACTGCGTGCTGATGGCCAAGGTGCCCGGGCAGGCCGAGTTCCAGAACACCAGCGAGGCCGACCGCGACCAGGTGGTCGACGAGTACGTCGAGCAACTCGCGGTGCTGCACTCACTCGACCCGCAGGTGTTCATCGACGCCGGTATCGACCACCCGCGGCCGGGCGAGGACCCGGCGATGGCCGGCCACCGGCACATGATCAGCCGCTACCGCGAACGCAAGGTGCGGCCCGACCCGTTCTCCGAGTTCTGCATCGGCTGGCACCTGCGCCACCTGCCGTCGGCTAACGGCCGCCTCGCCCCCGGTGTGTGGGACAGCGGGCAGTTCATGCACGACAACGGCCACCTGGTGGCGATCATCGACCTCGAGTTCGGCCACGTCGGCGATCCGCTGGAAGACCTCACCATCTGGCGGATGCGCGACACGCTGCTGGGCTTCGGCGACTTCGCCAAGATCTACTCGCGCTACGAGCACTTCACCGGCAAGGACATCGACCTCGAAGCGATCAAGCGCCACCACTTCGCCGCGTGCATGGGTAACGGCCTGCAGTTCGGGGCCGCGTGGCGCGACCCGCTGCCTGAGACCGACGTGATGAACATCATGCAGTGGAGTAGCGAGACGAACCTGATGGCCACCGACTTTCTCGGTGAGTACCTCGGCCTGGACCTGCCGACCCTCACGCCACCGCCCGCCTTGGAGACGCGCCACGACACGGTGGCTCGTCAACTGGTTCGAGGGCTCGGCTCGGTGAAGGTCGACGACCGCGAGGCGCAGCACGAACTGCGCCTGGCGTTCCGCATGGCGCGCCATCTGCAGCGACGCAGCGAGGTCGGCGCCGCGCTCGACGAGGCCGACATCGCCGACGTGGCAGCGCTGCTCGGTCGTCGCCCGGCGGATTGGTTCGCGGCCGAGCGCGAACTGGAGCAGTTCGTGCTGGCGGACGCCACGGTGGGGAAGTACGACGAGCCGCTCACCGTGCTGTTCCACCAGCGCAACCAGCGACTGCACATGGCCCTCGGCTCGGCCGGTTCGACGATGGTGCGCCACTACCAGTGCCAGCGCTTCGACGGCGCCCCCTCCCACATCGTCCAGTTCTGACCCGCCCAGCCAAACCTCCGTTCACGTCGCAGCCGTGACCGCACGATTGCGGTCAGACCCGCGACGTGAGCAGGGGATTCGGAATGGGGCGGCGCGACGTGAGCAGGGGATTCGGCTCGGCAGCGTCAGGGGTTGGCGCGGGCGATGGCGATGACCTGGTCGGCCAGCTCGGGGCGACAGATCAGCAGGTCGGGCAGCCACGGGTTCTCGGCGTTGTAACGCAGCGGCGAACCGTCGAGTCGCGACACGTGCAGACCGGCGGCCGCAGCCACAGCGACCGGCGCGGCCGAGTCCCACTCGTACTGACCGCCCGAGTGCGCGTACACCTCGGCCTCGCCGCGGACGACGGCCATCGCCTTCGCGCCGGCCGAGCCCATCGGCACCAGCGTGCCGTCCAGGCCGGAGGCCAGTGCCGATGCGAGCGCGGTGGGACGTGTGCGGCTGACCAGCACGCGCACCGGACCATCCGAGCGTGCCGGCACGACGGGCGGTGCACCGGTGTGCAACGTGGTGCCCAGCGCGGGCAGCGCGACGGCGCCGACCACGGGGAAACCGTCGACGACCATCGCCACATGCACGGCCCAGTCGTCGCGGTCGCCCTCGCTGAACTCGCGGGTGCCGTCGAGCGGGTCGACGATCCACACTCGCGGGAACGCCAGCCGCGCCGGATCGGCCGCGGCCTCCTCGGACAGCAGGCCGTCGGCTGCGCGCAGCGCGCCCAACTGACCGACGATCCAGTGGTGCGACTGCAGATCGCCTTCGGCCTTCAACCGGTCGGGGTCGCCGACGAAACGCCGGCGTACCTCCAGCAGCAGGCGCCCGGCTTCGGTGGCGATGGACGCGGCGAGCGCGTGGTCGTCCGCGCCGGCGGAGGAAGTCACGGGCATGCTCACGGGATCCGCCCCGCAGCTCGCAGGGCTTCGATGACCTGATCGGCCGCCTCTTCGGCGGACAACGACGTCGTGTCGATGTGCACCTCGGGGTGCTCGGGTGGTTCGTACGGCGAGTCGATACCGGTGAAGTTCGCCAGCTGTCCGCTGCGTGCCTTCTGGTACAGACCCTTGACGTCGCGCTGCTCGGCAACGGCCAGCGGCGTATCGACGAACACCTCGATGAACTCGTCGGCGTCGAGCATTTCGCGCGCCATCCGCCGCTCGGCCCGGAACGGCGAGATGAACGACACCAGCACCAGCAACCCGGCGTCGACCATCAGCTTCGACACCTCGGCGACACGTCGGATGTTCTCCACGCGGTCGGCGTCGGTAAAGCCGAGGTCTTTGTTCAGACCGTGGCGCACGTTGTCGCCGTCGAGCAGGTACGTGTGCCGGCCGAGGGCATGCAGTTTGCGCTCGACGACATTGGCGATGGCCGACTTGCCGGCACCCGACAGGCCGGTGAACCACACGACGGCGGGGCGTTGACCCTTCAGTGTGCTGTGCGCTTCCGTGCCGACCTCGATGGCCTGCCAGTGCACATTGTCGGCACGACGGAGTGCGAAGTGCAGCAGACCGGCGCCGACCGTCGAGTTCGTCATCCGGTCGATGATGATGAAGCCGCCCATCTCCCGGTTGTCCGCGTACGCGTCGAACGCGATGGGCCGGTCGAGGTTGATGTTGCAGATGCCGATCTCGTTGAGATGCAGCGTCTTGGCGGCGATGTGCTCGAGTGTGTTGACATCGACGCGGTACTTCGGATGGGCGATCGAGAGACCCACGGTGCGGGTGCCGACCTTCATCAGGTACGGCCGGCCGGGCAGCATCTCCTGCTCGCCCATCCAGACGATGTGTGCCTCGAACTGGTCGGCAACTGCGGGCGGCGACGAGGCCGCGGCCAGTACATCGCCGCGGGACACGTCGATCTCGTCGGTGAGCGTGATCGTGACCGATTGACCGGCCTCGGCGGACGTCAGGTCGCCGTCGAAGGTGACCACGCGTGCGACGGTGGACGTCTGTCCCGAGGGCAGTACGCGGACGGCCATACCCGGCTGCACGGTGCCGCCGACGATGCGCCCGGAGAAGCCACGGAAGTCGAGGTCGGGGCGGTTCACCCACTGCACCGGCATGCGGAACGACTGGCTCGCGGCGAGGTCGTCGATGGGCACGGTTTCGAGGTGCTGGATGAGCGTCGGCCCGGTGTACCACGGTGTGTTGGGACTGGGATCGATGATGTTGTCGCCACGCAGCGCGGACATCGGGATGCACGTGATGTCGTCGAGGCCAATCTGGGCAGCGAACGCCCGGTAGTCGGCCTCGATGGTGTCGTACACGTCCTGCGAGTAGTCGACGATGTCGAGTTTGTTGATCGCGACGACCACGCGGCGGATGCCCAGCAGCGACACGAGGTAGCTGTGCCGGCGAGTCTGGGTGAGCACACCCTTGCGAGCGTCGATGAGGATGACCGCGAGGTCGGCGGTGGACGCGCCCGTCACCATGTTGCGCGTGTACTGCTCGTGGCCGGGCGTGTCGGCCACCACGAACTTGCGCACCTCGGTGGAGAAGAAGCGGTAGGCGACATCGATGGTGATGCCCTGTTCGCGTTCGGCGGCCAAGCCGTCGACGAGCAGCGCGAAGTCCAACTCGCCGCCCTGGGTGCCGACCTTCTTCGAATCCGCTTCGAGTGCGGCGAGGTGATCTTCGAACACCAACTTCGACTCGTACAGCAGTCGGCCGATCAGCGTGGACTTGCCGTCGTCGACGCTGCCGCAGGTGATGAAGCGCAGCAGCGACTTGTGCTCGTGCGCGTGGAGGTAGGCCTCGATGTCGTTGGCCAACAGATCGTCGTGTGCGTGCGCCATCAGAAGTAGCCCTCTTGCTTCTTCTTCTCCATTGACGCGCTGCTGTCGTGGTCGATCATCCGACCCTGTCGCTCGCTGGTGGTGGTAAGCAGCATTTCCTGGATGACCTCGGGCAGCGTGGTGGCGGTGCTCTCGACCGCGCCGGTGAGCGGGTAACAACCCAGCGTGCGGAAACGGATGGAGCGCATTTCGGGTACTTCGCCCGGCTCGAGCGGCATGCGGTCGTCGTCGACCATGATCAACGTGCCGCTGCGTTCAACGACCGGTCGCGGAGCGGACAGGTAAAGGGGCACGATCGGGATCTGCTCGAGGTGGATGTACTGCCACACGTCGAGTTCGGTCCAGTTCGAGAGCGGGAACACGCGCATCGTCTCACCGACGTTGCGGCGCACGTTGTACAGCGACCACAACTCGGGCCGCTGCAGCTTGGGGTCCCAGCGATGTTGCGCCGAGCGGATGGAGAACACGCGCTCCTTGGCCCGCGACTTCTCTTCGTCGCGACGCGCCCCGCCGAACGCGGCGTCGAACCCGTAGTGGTCGAGTGCCTGCTTGAGACCCTCGGTCTTCCACATGTCGGTGTGCATCGCCGAGCCGTGCTCGAACGGGTTGATGCCCAAGCGCAGGCACTCTTCGTTCTGGTACACCAGCAGGTCCATGCCGCTTTCGCGCACCATCCGCTCGCGGAACTCGTACATCTCGCGGAACTTCCACGTGGTGTCCACGTGCAGCAACGGGAACGGCGGCTTGGAGGGGTAGAACGCCTTGCGCGCCAGGTGCAGCATGCAACCGCTGTCCTTGCCGACGGAGTACAACATCACCGGCCGTTCGCTCTCGGCGACCGCCTCGCGCATGATGTGGATACTCTCCGCCTCCAGGCGCTGCAGATGGGTGAGCGATTTGGTCATGATTCCACCCAGGATGCCAGCTCGCGGCTCAAAACAGGTGTCCGAATCGTGTGCTGTAGTCGCCGAAACCGGTTTTCACCTGGTCAGCGATGAGACCGAAGTCGGCCAACGTGAACTTCACCGAGCTCATGTGCTGCGCCGGGTGCTCCAGCCACGTGCGCATCGCCTCCTCCTCGGCGGCGGCGATGAGCACGCGCAGGCCCGTACGGAACTCATGGTGTTCACCGAAATCCGACAGACCCGTGGCCGACATGGCCTGGTCGATCAGTGATGTCTCTGTCTGGCTCATACCAACTCCTCAATCGGTGCCGAACGCTCGATCAGCCGTGCGCCGCGCAGACCGTCCGGGCCACTGACCCATGCTTCGCGGAATAGGTCGCCGCCGTGTGGCCGGGGCGGGGTCGAGGCGTGGCAGAGTGAGCGCACACATACCTTGGGGGTTGACAATGAGTGGCAACAAGCAGTTCCTCGTGTTCTCGAATGCGGTGGCCGGCAAAGAGGCTGAGTACAACGATTGGTACGACAACGTGCACATGCCCGATGTGCTGAAGGTGCCCGGTGTGTGTGGTGCCAAGCGCTACGAGGTGGCGCAGCTCGACCCGAACACAGCGCCGCCGCACAAGTACCTGGCGGTCTACGAACTCGACGGTGAGCCGGCCGATGTGATGGCCGGGCTGCTGTCGCGGGCGGGCACGCCGGAGATGACGATGAGCGACACGCTCGACATGGGCACCATCAGTATGACCATCTGGGTGCCCCGCTCTTAGGAGACCTGCACCTTCGGGTGGCACGATGGAGCCACGCTCAGTGCCTGGAGGTACTTCAGATGGACTTCGAGATTTCGGAGAAGATGTCGGTCATCCTCGACATGGTGAATCACTTCATCGACGAGGAGGTCATCCCGCTCGAAGGGCCGATGCTCCACGACGACCAGGTGGCGCTCGCCGAAGGTGTCGCGCACGCGCAGCGGCGTGTGCGCGAGATGGGCCTGTGGTCGCCGAACCATCCGGTCGAGTGGGGCGGTCAGGGGCTGACGATGCTCGAGCACGGTCTGCTCAGCGAGGCACTCGGACGCACCCCGCTGGGGCACTATGTGTTCAACGCGCAGGCGCCCGACGCCGGCAACGTGGAGATCCTGCACCTGTTCGCCAATGCCGAGCAGCGCGAGCGCTTCCTGCGACCGCTCGTCGAAGGCAAGGTGCGCAGCTGCTTCTCGATGACCGAGCCCGAGCAGCCGGGCAGCAACCCGGTGCTGATGGACACGGTGGCCGTGAAGGACGGCGACGACTACGTGATCACCGGTCAGAAGTGGTTCACCACAGGTGCCGACGGTGCCGACTTCGCGATCGTGATGGCGGTGACGAACCCAGAGGCGCCCCCGCACCAGCGGGCCAGCATGATCCTCGTTCCCACCGACACACCCGGGTTCGAACTGGTGCGCAACATCAACGTGATGGGTCACGCCGGGTCGGGAATCTTCAGCCACGGCGAAGTGATGTACCACGGGTGCCGCGTGCCCCAGGCCAACCTGCTGGGGCCCGAGGGTCACGGCTTCGCGATCGCGCAGGAACGCCTCGGGCCGGGCCGCATTCATCACTGCATGCGCTGGTTGGGTATCGCCAGCCGCGCGCTGGAGTTGTTGATGGCCCGGGCGAACAGCCGTGTGATCACCGAAACCGGCGAGAAGTTGGCCGATCGTCAGATCATCCAACACTGGGTGGCCGACCTGTCCACCGAGATCCGTGGCGCCCGCCTGCTCACGCTGCACGCGGCGTGGATGATCGACAAGGTTGGTGCGAAGGCGGCGAAGAACGAGATCTCCTCGATCAAGTTCTCCGTGGCCAACACGATGCTGAAGGCAGTCGACCTGGCGATGCAGGTGCACGGTGGCCTGGGTGTCACCGACGACACCGTGCTCGCGTGGTGGTACCGCCACGAGCGCGGCGCGCGTATCTACGACGGCGCCGACGAGGTGCACCGCACCACGCTGGGCCGCACACTGCTGCGCCAAGCCGCCCGGTGACCTACAGCAGGATGCCGGCGACCTTGGCCATGATGATGGCTTCTTCGTCGAGGCCGATCTCGGCCATCACCTCATCGGTGTGTGCGCCGAGTGCCGGGGCCGGGCTGATCGGCGACGGCTTGCGATCGAACTGCACCGGGGTGCTGACCATCTTCAACACGCGCCCGTCGCCGTAGTCGACATCCTGGGTGTAGCCGTTGGCGATCGCGGCGCGGTCGCGGGGCAACTCGCCGGCCTTCTGCACGATGTCCCACTGCCCACCCTGGGTGGCGAGCGCAGCGCAGGCCTCTTCGAAGGTGAACTTGGCGAACACCGCGTCGACGGCAGCGATGCAGGCATCGATGTTGGCGAAACGCAATGCATCGGTGGCGAAGTCGGGGTGCTCGACCAGTTCCGGCGCACCCATCGCGGTGCAGAAGCCCGGCCAGTAGCGCTGACCCTGCAACATGCACAGTTGCAGGTAGCGGTGGTCGCTCGTGCGGTACGTGTTGACCAGCGGGTTGGGCACGGCGTTGCGGGTCATCTTCGGCAACTCGTCGACACCGATCAGCGTGCTGCCGACGATGCCGGGTTGCAGCGCCCACATCGCAGTGGCCATCAGCGAACCGTCGACGACGCTGCCTTCTCCGGTGTTGGCGCGCATCAATAGGGCGGCGGCAATGCCACCGGCGAAGATCGCGCCACTGGTTCCGTCACCGAACGCGCCGCCCGGCATCTGCAACGGGTACGGCAGGTCGTTGGGCGTGACCGCGCTGGCGATACCGCTGCGGGCCCAGAACGAGATGCTGTCGTAGCCACCCTTCTCTGCGTCGTCACCGAACGCGCCCTGGCCGCTGCCAACCGCGTAGATGATCTTTGGGTTGATGGCCCGAATGTCGTCGATGTCGACCTTCAGCTTGCGGCGGGCAGCTGGGAGCAGGCTGATGAGGAACACGTCGGCATCTTCGACCATCTTGTAGAGCAGGTCGGTGGCGCCGTCGGCGGTGAGATCCATCGCCACGTTGCGCTTGCCACGGTTGAAGATCTCGTACATGAACGTGAAGCCGCCGTGGCCGGGAGCGATACCGGCGTAGTTGAGGCCGCGCATCGGGTCGCCCGTGGCGGGTTCGACCTTCGTGACCGATGCCCCCCAATCGGCGAGTACGGCGCCGCACGAGGGCACGAATGCCCACATCGACACTTCGACAACCTTGATTCCTTCGAGCGGCCGCTGGCCCATGATGTCCCTACCTTGTGAATCTCCCCAGGCGGATCACATTAGTTGACGCGTGTGTCACATGTCGTGGCGACGGTTCTTCCGCCCGCCGTCGGAACGTGGGAGAATGCTCTCCTCAACGTCGGGTGGAGGAACTATGTCGGCATGTACGAACTGTGGCCGTGAGCTGCAAATAGGAGCAGTCGCGTGTGGCGTCTGTGGCGCAGCAGTGCACGGGTCGGCCTTGCCGCCGCCCCACGCCGCCCCACCTCCACCGGCACCTGCCTATGGCGCCGCCCCGCCTCCCGCGGCCGGTTACGCCCCGGCCCCGGCAGTCGGCTATGCCCCGCTGCCCCCCGCCGCCGCGCCGACTGGCAAGCCGAAGTGGCTCGTCCCTGTCGTCGTCGTGTTGGTGCTCGCTATTGGCGGCGGTATCGCGTTCATGCTCTCCTCGGGGGACGACCCGAAGAGCACACTCGGCGACACCAAGACCACCGAAGCATCCGTCACCGACGACACGGCCACGGCGGACACCACCAACAGCAGCGACACGCTGCCGGTGCTCACCACCAAGCCCACCACGGGAGGCGGCGGCACCGGCACCGGCTACACGCCGGAGCTGCGTGATGTGTTTGTTTCGAGTTGCACCCAGCCGAGCGCCTCGGAAGCGCTGTGTGGTTGCGTGTACGACGCCATCGCCGCCACCATCCCGTTCGATGAGTTCATCGCCATGAGCAACGCCACCGACGGTGGCGCTTCGGTGCTCTCGGATCCGCGGCTGGTATCAGCGATCACTGCCTGCGCAGGCGGCTGAGCACCCTCGTGTGACAGGTGGCGGCCCACTTGGTGGGCCGCAGCTGAGTTCCATAACGTCTGCGACATGGCAGTGCTCCTGACGCCGGTGGTCACTCTTCCGGTCGTACCCGCAGCATCGCGGCGTCGCGATCTGTCGTGCTGGCTGGCGTTCGTGCAGGAGGCGTTCGCGAACGTCCCCGGGCGAGGATGGCACTCACGCGTGGTGTGGCAGCGGGTGGCCGGATGGCGCAGCCGTGAACTGTCGTCGTTCGAACCGTCGCGCATGGCGACGCTGGAGTTGGCTGCGCTGTTGCACGACATCGGTCGGGCGCTCGACCCGCTCGACCTGTCGCCTCACGGCTTCGTCGGCGCCCAGTTCCTCGACGACCTCGGCCTCACCGATGTGGCCCCACTCGTTGCGCACCACTCCGGAGCAGGTTTGGAGGCCGCCGATCGCGGACTCGGCCACCTGGACCGCTGGCAGCCGGCCGATCCGGAATTGCAAGCGCTGCTGGATTACGCCGATCGCACGGTGAATTCGCGTGGTCAGATGGTGACGCTTGCCCAGCGTCGCGAGGAACTGGTGGCCCGCAGCGGTGAGGGTTCCGCCAAGCTCGTGCGTTTCGATCTGCTGCTGCCCGACGCACTGCGCACCGAAGCGTGGCTGGCCTCGCTGACCTGACGGGTCAACCCTTGGGCAACTCGACGTAGGTGGTGCCCGGGTTCAGTACCAGCGTGGCGCCATCGTCGCCGATGAACGTCCACGGATCGGTGTCCAGCGCCCGCACCCACGTGCCAGTGCGGGCCAGGCCGCCACTGTGGATCGTCACCTTGCCGGAACCGACGGTGACCGGTACCAGCGACCGACCGTCGGCCGGACTGGGAATGTGTGTGCACGACACGATCACCACGTTGGTGGCCGTGAGCGGCACCCCGCCGGCCGTCGTGTGCACCGCCCCGCCCATCCAGCGCACGTAGTACCCGTTGGTGGCGTCCCATTCCCAGTGCACTCCGCCGCCGTTCATCCGCACATCGAACGCTGCGGTGGGGGTACCGGTGGTCACGGTGCCGAACTCCCACAGCGGACGGGCCGCACCTGCACCGATGCCCTTGCTGCGGGCACAGGCCACATCGAGTACGAGGTTGTGCGGCTTCGGCTTCGACGCGTCGCGTCGGTAGCAATGCACCCGTAGCGCACTGAGGTTCACCAGCCGTCCGGCATCGGCCGCGCCCTGCACCCACGCCGTCACGCCGGCATTGCCACCGCTCCAGGCAAGGATCGGTCGGTTCATCCCGGACAACAGGTACAGGTCGCCGGTGCGCGCGCTGCGCACCGGACCCACTTCGGCAGGTTGGCGCGACTGGAACAGGGCGATGAAGCGGGTGACACCCTCGACGTTCTCCTCGAACACCACATCGGCGCCGTCGAGGCCCCATTGACCGCGAGCCGGCTGCGAGTTGTCGATCTTCACCGCGACGATCGGAGCGTCGCCACCACCGGCCAGCCCGGTGAGGGGCGCGCTGCCCGTTGCGCCCGGGAGCGGCGAGTACGGCGGCCACGACACAGACGGAATGTGCACGTGCCCTGCCGTGGTGGTGGGCGCGATGGTGGTGGTGGTGCTGCTGGTGGTCGTGCTGCTGCTACTGGTCGTGCTGCTGCTGGTGGTGCTGCTGCTGGTCGTGGTGGTGACGACCACGGCGGACGAACCCGAGCAGGCGACCAGCAAGGTGAGCGCGAGGAGCGTGGTGGCGGGGCGGCGGAGCGAGCGATTCACAGCACGGCGAGTGTAGAGATGCGCCGCCGCCCATTTCGTCACGTGGAGATTCAGCGAACGGGTCGCGCGTGCGCCTGCACGAGCTGGCTCTGGGTGAGGAACCCGAGCGAGCCGTGCACATCCGACAGCTCGGTGACCGACAACCCGATTCCCTCATCGCTGATCCGTCGCGTGGCGTTCAGCAGGAACCACGGGCCGACCGGGTAGCGGAACAGCGACACGCTGACATCGGTGTTGATCAACGCCACACCCAGCGATGGCGACGCGGTCTGCGAGAACGGTGAGCCGAAATCGGCGACCGACAGCAACGCGACGAGCCCACTGGGTGCCTCGCCGGTGATGACCCGTGCGGTGTGCCGGACCCAGGCGATGGTGGGAAGCGGGTCGCCGAAGCCGCCCGAGACCTTGCGGATCTCGATCGAGTCGCGGCTGTACACCAGCGGCGCATCATGCGCGGCCTGCTCGCCGAACTGCACGCGCGCTGCTGCTCCGGGAACCGTGAGCATTGTGTGCTCGGCGTGCACATCCACCGGGTCGCCACGGAGCAGCAACACCGCTGCCCGGGCCACGACGACGTCAGCGGCGCACAGTTGAATCTCCAACTTGGCGACCCGCCGACTCACCGATCGGCGCGTGACCTGCGGAGTGAGCGGCTCGAGCGGTACCGGCCGCTCGAGGTCGATGTTCACCCGCGCGACGTGCTCGTCGCCCTCCATCGCCTCGTCGATCAACACACCCACCAGCGCTCCGGGTGGCCCACCATGCATCGCATCGGGTCGCCACGGCCCGGTCGTCCATTTGGTCGGGTGGAACACGTTGTCGCGACGCTCGAACAGGGCGCGGTCGTCGTCGGTGCCGTTCGGTCGGGGTGCCGACGATGTGCTGCTCATGGTGCAGCACTGTAGGTGCGGGTCCCGGCGCGACGAGCAGGCGTGATTCACTGGGTGGTCGTGGTGCAACCTTTCCCCAACCAGTCGCTGGACCGAAGTGCGCGGACCGCAGCGGTGAAGGCTGCCGCCGAAGTGTGGTCGGGTCAACTGATCGACCTCGGCGGCCGAAACACGTTGCTGCACTACCGAGATCTGAAGGTGGGCACGCTCGATCTCGACGAGGCACTCCCCGATGCGCTCGCCGCGCTCCTCGATGGGCGCACGGTTCGCCTGTCGAAGTTGTTCCCGCCGGAGCGACTTGCAGAGGTCGGGCGGCGGGCACGAACGGTGACCGCGAAGTCGAAGGAGAACTTCGAGGAGCGGGGTCTCTCGACCCTGTATGTCGGCCGCGGGATGGCCACCTGGACAGCCGACGCAAGTACCACGGCAACACCTGCTGCACCGGTGCTGCTGGCTCAGGTGTCGTTGCGTGCACTGGGGGCGTTGGAGGCCGACTTCGAGTTGGCGCTGACGGACGACTGGGAGCCGAACCCGACGTTGCTGCACCTGTTGTCGACCACCTTTGACGTGGTGGTCGAGGCCGACGATCTGTTGGCCAAGGTGGAGTCCGAGGGCCAACTCGATGCTGCCGGTGAAGCTCTGGCGGTGGCTGCCGCGAACGTGCCCGGTTTCGCTGTCGCCGTGCGAACGGTCGTCGGCAACTTCTCGTACGTGAAACAACCGATGGTGATCGACCTGGAGACCTCGTTGGAGGTGATGGTCGACAGCGATGTCATTGCCGCGCTCGCTGGCGACGGAGCCGCCATCACAGCGTTGCGTGCTGCAGCGATTGGTATCGGCCTCGACCAACCTGACCGAACCCCGCCGGCCGACGAGTTCCTGCCGATCGATGCCGATGCATCACAGCACTATGCGATCAACGCTGCGGTCGATGGCACCCACCTCGTGGTCCAGGGCCCTCCCGGCACCGGCAAGTCGCAGACCATCGCCAACCTGATCGCGACGCTGAGCGCTCGCGGGCGCAGCGTGCTGTTCGTCGCGGAGAAGCGCGCAGCGATCGACGCAGTGGTCAGTCGCCTCGAGCGGGTCGGGTTGAAGGATCTGGTACTCGACCTGCACGGCGCGGGCAGCAGTCGCAAGAAGATGGCCGAGGAACTGCGTCGGGTCTACGACGGCACCGCCACCGTGCCACCCGTGTATCGCGACGGTGACGACGCTCGCCTGCTCGATCGTCGACAGCGGCTCAACCGGCACGCCGCTGCGCTGCACGCTGTGCGTCCACCGTGGAATGTCACCGTGTACGAACTGCAGGCGCGGCTGATCGCGGTTCCCGCCGATCTGCGAGTTGCCATCCGAGTGGATGCTGGATCGCTGGCCTTGCTCACCGCCGCCGCAGTCGCGACGGTTGCCGATCAGTTGTCCGACTGGGTCAGCACCGGTGGACCGGCCGTGGAACGGCGAACCACACCGTGGTCACGAGCAGCGGAGCGAGTCACCACTGCGGCCGACGCACAGGCTGCACTCACTGCCGCTCGGCTGCTGGCGAGCGACACGTTACCGACGACGGTGACGCAACTCGACCTCGCGATCGCCGCCTGCGGTCTGCGCCGCCCCACCACCGTCGCCGCGTGGGCCGACACGTTGGCACTGCTGCAGCAGGTGGCGGTCGTCAACACCCACGCCGAACCGGCGATCTGGCAACTCGACCTGCCGGGGCTGCTGACCGACCTGGCACCCGCGGCACGTTCCGCCGTCAGCCGAGCAATGGCATCGCTGTTCAACAGCCGCTACCGCCAGGCGACCACGACGCTGCGCTCGGTGTTGCGCACACCGGAGAAGGCGCGCGCGCTGCACGCCCTTGTGCAGCACGCGGTGTCGACGCGTGCCGCGTGGACACCGTGCAGTCTTGACGGTTCGCCGCCGCGCCTGCCGGGGAACCTCGACGGCACCGCTGGTGCCTATCAACGGTTGACCACTGAACTCGCCGCGCTCGGCGCCTACGTCGGCACGAGTGGTCTGCTCGACACCGATACCAGCGAGACCGGCCGCAGCCTCGACGCGTTGCTGGGCGACCAGACCACGTTGTTCAAGTTGCCGCGGCTGCACGAACTGGCTGCCGCAGTCGATGCGGCCGGGTTCGCTGCCGTGCGCGCCTACATCATCGAGCACGGTCTCGATGCCATCACCGCCCGCACGTTGGTCGAGCACATCTGGTGTTCGTCGGTACTGGAGACCGTCTCGATGACCGATCCGGAGATCGGTGCATTCGACGGCACGATGCACACACAGCATGTCGGCGACTTCGTGGCGGCCGACCGCAACCAGATTGCGGCGGGCGCCTCGAAGGTGCGCCGGGCTGTGGCCGAGCATCTGGTAGCGGTGCGCAACGAGTTCCCCGAAGCCGATGCCCTGATCGGTGCCGAGGTGCGCAAGAAGTCGCGTCACCGCACACTGCGCGAGCTCACGCAGATGGCACCCGAGGTGTTGCTCGCGCTGAAGCCGTGCTGGGCGATGAGTCCGCTGGCCGTGTCGCAGTTGCTGGACGCGAAGCGACTGTTCGACGTGGTGGTGTTCGATGAGGCCAGTCAGGTGCCACCCGCCGATGCGGTGCCGGCGCTGATGCGTGCACGTCAGGCGATCGTGGCCGGCGACTCCAAGCAGTTGCCCCCGACTGCGTTCTTCGCGTCCGCCACCCTCGACGACGAGACCGAGACGGATACCGGTCTGCTCGGCAACCTGACGACCGGCACGGAATCGATTCTCGATGCGATGGCCAATGTGGTGACCGCAGGGTCGATGACACTGCGCTGGCACTACCGCAGTCGCGACGAGCGGCTGATTGCGTTCTCGAATGCGCAACCGTCGCTCTACGACTGGCAGATGGTCACGTTCCCCGGCACCACCGGGAAGGATGCGATCCGCCATGTGCACGTGCCGTGGCAGCCGACCGGTTCGACCGAGGACAGTTCCTCGGCCGAGGTGCTGCGAGTGGTGGAGTTGATCGCCGAGCATGCGCACAGACACCCAGAGATGTCGCTCGGTGTGATCGCGATGGGGATCAAACACTCCGAGCGGATCGGTGAGGCACTGCGCCGGGCCCGGATCGCCGACCCGGTGCTCGACGCCTACTGCGACAGCAATCCGGCCGAGTTGATCTTCGTCAAGAACCTCGAGCGTGTGCAGGGTGACGAGCGCGATGCGATCATTCTCAGCGTCGGCTACGGCAAGGGTGCCGATGGCCGGATGATGCACCGCTTCGGCCCGATCAACAACGCCGGCGGCGAGCGGCGACTGAATGTGGCCATCACCCGTGCTCGCTCGCAGATGACCGTGGTGTCCTCGTTCCTGCCCACCGATCTCGACCCGGCGAAGCTGAAGAGCGAGGGTGCGCAGATGCTGGGGCGGTACCTCACGTACGCCGCCTCGGGTGGCGCTGATCTGGGGAATGTCCATCGCACGCACCCGACACTGAACCACTTCGAGTCAGATGTGTGCGATCGTTTGACGGCGGCCGGTGTGCCGCTGGTTGCCCAGCTGGGAGTGTCCGGCTACTACATCGACTTCGCCGCCACGCATCCGGTTCGCCCGGGCGAGTTCGTGCTGGCGATCGAGGCCGACGGCGCCAGCTACCACAGCAGTTCCACGGCCCGCGAGCGTGATCGCCTACGCCAGGAGCACCTCGAACGGCTGGGTTGGCGGTTCCACCGCATCTGGTCGACGGACTGGTTCCGTCACCGCGAAGCTGAGGTGGCCAAGGCGGTGGCCGCGTGGGAAGCCGCGTGCGCACTCGCCGACCAGGAGAGTGCGCCGGGTGCAGTGCCGGTCTCGCCAGCGGGCAACTGGGCACCGCCGTCCGCTGCATCCGCGCCGCCGCCACCGCCCGGCACGCTGCGCGCCCTGCCCCGCCCGGTGGTCTTCCGCGGTGAGCCGGTGGACAGCTACTCGCCGCAGCAACTGGTGGCGATCGTCGCCTGGGTGGCATCGGACGGGTTGTTGCGCACCGATGCGGAACTGCTGGACGCGGTGGTGGAGGAGATGGGCTATGCCCGTCGTGGGAAGCGGATTGTGCAACTGCTCGGTGCAGCGATCGAGGCCCACCGCCGTGCAGGTGACTCCACGCCTGGCCGGTGAGCGGCCGTCAGCCCAACGCCCAGCGGAGCGAGATCAGGCTGGTCGTGATGCCCAACGGCGCTGCGGAGATCTCGGTCCGCTGGCCGCCCTCGGCGTTCATCACGTACAGGCGATAGGCACTGCCATCGCCCATGATGAACGCGATGTACGTGCCGTCGGGCGACCAGTCACCTGCATACGACGACTCGACGGTCTGGTAAGTGCTGCCGTTAGGGTCGACGACGGGCTCGCTGTGCGTGAGCGCAGTCAGCCCCGTACCGTCCGAGTTGATGAGGTACAGGTTCTCGGCGACGAAGACCGGCTTACCTTGCATGCGCAGCAGGATCTGTTCGCCGACCGGGGACCACCGCAGACCGGACGGACATGCGGCTGCGCCGTCGGGGGTGGTGGTGAAGTGCGAGATCTGCACGGGTGGCGTGCCATCGATGCTGCCGACCCACACCTCGGGGCAGAGGGAGTCGCTGCCTGAGCTACCCGCGAAGCTGAGATACGCGAAGCGTGTGCTGTCTGGTGCCCAACTTGGTGCGGCTTCGTCGTAGTACTGCGGATCGGGAGCGACGAGTTGACCGAACGTGCCATCGAGGAACGCGGAGTCGTCGGGATTGGCGAACGCGTAGCCGCCGACTTCGCTGTCGATGTACAGCCGCCACTTCCCGTCGGGCGACACGCCGCTGCGCAGTGGTTCGTGGCGCACGCGTTCGCGGATGGCCCCGGAGGCGATGTCGACGACCCACCCGAAATCCGTGTACGGGTCGCTGAAGGACACGTGGCCACCATCGCGGGTGAATGTCGGTGTTCCAGGGTCGCTGCCGGGCGGCGAAACCTGGCGTGCCTGGGAACCGTCGGGTCGCAGCAGGCAGACCACCGGGTTGGGCACCTGGGTCTGGATGGGCACCGGCTCGGGGTCGCACGAGTCGGCCAGCACTGCCAACAGTCCCGGCAGCTCGGCCAGGTTCAGGGTGGCCGGCAACGTGGTGGTTGGAGCGGCGGTGGGCTCGGCTGTCGCCGCCTCGGTGACCGGCACGGTGGTGACGGCATTGGTGCTCGGCATTCGTGTGGTTGGGGTTGCCCCGTTCGAACCCCCACACGCGGTGAACGCAGCACCGGTACCGAGAACAGCCAGCCAATACAGCGCCCGTTTCGCCATGACACCACACTATGCGTTGTGCGATGGCCGGCCGGTCAGGCCGTGGTGCCGCCGTCCGGCCCGGGGGGCCAGAGGAACTGTTCGGTGCATTTGGTGCACTGGTACAGCCAGCGCATGCCACCGGCAGCGAAGGTCATCCCCAACTCGGTGAACGTGACCGCACCGCAGTGGGGGCATTGGTCGGGTTGCGGGTTCCCGCCTCCGGGTGTGGCCATCGACATGGCGCGAGCGTACGCACTGCGCCGTCCGGCTGCACGCCTGACCGGGCCGGGCGTCAGCGCTGGGCGTCAGGCCGCCGCCTGGGTTCGTGGTCGGGTGTGGATGGTGGTGCCGTCGATCAGCTGCAGTCGGAGGTCGTGGACGTCGCCGTGGATGGTGACGCCTGGGCGGTGTTTCTCGGTGTGGTGGTGTCGGCACCAGAGCACCAGGTTGTCGAGGTCGGTGGCACCGCCGTTCTCCCACGGAATCAAATGGTCGGCGTCGCACCAGGGTGCGGGTATGTGGCAGCCGGTCCAGCGGCATCCGCCGTCGCGGGCGAGTAGCGCTTTGTATTGGGCGTCGGTGGCGTAGCGCACCTCTCGCCCGAGGTTCAAAACGTGTGAACCTGCGAGTAGCACGCGTTGCAGGTTGGCGTGTTCGGCCATGTGCCGCACGACGTGTGCGGGGATGCGTTCACCGTGTGAAGTGATACCGGGTTCGTCGCTGCGGCCGGCGAAGGACTCGGCGTTGATCGTGATCAGGATCGTGGGCTTCTCGCGCCCGCCGACGACCTGCCCTTTGGCGTACGCGTCGCACAGCATGACGAGCCCGTCGGCCAAGCGTTGTTCGGTGGTGCGGCTGTCGCCTTCGGAGGGTTTGCCGGCGACGTGGGAAATGGAGTTGAGGAACTGCCGGTTGGCCAACACGGGTAGCACCACGGTGGTGGTGACCATCCCGTCGAGCGGTCTGCCCGAACGCACAGCCCGCTGCTGGTGGCAGCGTTCTTCGAACTGTTCGGGTGTTTCGTTGCGGTGTGTGTCGCGCCATTTCTCGGCGGCGTCCTTGGCGTCGCGTGGGCCGGCGCCTTTGACCGCGTCCAGCAACGCGG
>CAEZYF010000039.1_pt1 | contig 29530 bp, 31 predicted proteins | sample 7265441 | NCBI WGS metagenome assembly CAEZYF01 (sample SAMEA6813927, study PRJEB35770) | freshwater metagenome | biome: Freshwater; feature: Freshwater reservoir; material: water | place: Czech Republic | collected 2017-04-14 | depth 30m m | reverse complement strand
GTCGCTCCCGACAACGTCGGCACACGCAACACACCCATCGGCACCGGCGAAAACGTCACGTTCAACGTGTGGGGCACCAACGGCAACTGCACCATCCCCACCAACGCCACCGGCATCATCGCCAACATCACCATCGTCGCCCCCACCGCCGCCGGGTTTCTCATTATCTACCCCGCCGACGCCACCCAACCCACAGCCTCCAACCTCAACTGGAAGGCCGCCCAAGGCGCCACACCCAACCTCGTCACCGTCGGCCTCTCCGCCAGCGGCGCGATCAAGGTGTTCAACAAGTTCGGCACCGTCCAAGTCATCATCGACATCACCGCCTACCTGCTCCCCGCCACCACCGCCGCAGTCGGCGGCCGCAACCGCATCAGCCTCGACCAAATCGCCAGACTCCGCTGGGACCAAGACCCAGGCCGCGTCGCCACCTTCGCCACCGGCAACAACCCAGGCGGCATCGCCTTCGACGGCACCAACATCTGGGTCGCCAACAGCGGCGACAACACCGTGTCCAAGATCAACCTCGCCACCGGCACCAGGACCGACTATCCCACCGGACACGGCCCCAACGCCATCGCCTACGACGGCACCAGCATCTGGGTGGTGAACGCTAGCGACGACACCGTGTCCAAGATCAACCCCACCACTGGAACCACCGCCGGCACGTACGCCACCGGCAACGGCCCTTCGTTCGTCGTCTACGACGGCACCAACATCTGGGTCACCAACTACAACGACGGCAATGTTTCCAAGATCAACCCTGCAACCGGCACCGTCGTCGACACCTACGCCACCGGCGCTGGGCCACAGGGCATCGCCTTCGACGGCACCAACATCTGGGTCACCAATTACACCGACAGCACCGTCTCCAAGATCGACCCCGCCACCGGCACCAAGACCAACTACCCCACCGGCCTTCTCCCGCAAGGTATCGCCTACGACGGCACCAACATCTGGGTCGCCAACTCCGCCAGCAGCACCGTCTCCAAGATCAACCCCGTCACCGGCGCCAAGACCGACTACGCCACCGGCAGCAGGCCGATGAACGTCGCCTACGACGGCACCAACATCTGGGTCACCTGCATCAACAGCGACGCCGTGTCCAAGATCAACCCCACCACCGGCGCCAAGACCGACGACCCCACCGGCAACGGCCCAATCGGTGTCGCCTACGACGGAACCAACATCTGGGTCACCAACTACACCGACAGCACCGTGTCCAGGCTGCTGCCCGGCCAGTGACATCAGCGCACGGCATGACGTCGGCCGCTACACGATGTAGCTGGCGGCCTGCAGTGCAGCAACGATCGTGTCGACGGACTCGGCTGTTGGCTGCTCGCCCGTGTCCACCGTGATGTCATACACGAGACCGTTGGCGCGGCACAGTTCGTCGCTGCGGCGTGCCAGACCCAGCGGTCGGCCCTCCACACCGCCATCGGCTCGCGACGATTCACGACGCTCCAACTCGGCCAACGGGCACGAGACCCCAACCGAGAAGAGCGACGCTCCAGAACCGCGAACTGCGGCAAGTGCTTCGTGTACCCATTCCTCCTCCTGGAGGAAGTGGTCGATCACCAAGTTGCTCCCCAACGAGAGGTGCGCGGCCCAGCTCAGATGCACACCGTGCAGCAATCTTCGGGCGTGTGGCTTGAGCACGAGACGCACACGCGGGCTCCCCCCGTGCATCCCCTCCTCGGCGCTGTCGTCGACGTAATCGAATGCAGCCCAGTCGTCCTCTGCCGCAGGAACACCGACGTCGTTGCCGTTGACGGCCTGCGCCCGCAGGAAGGCCGTCGGGTACAGGCTCTCGGCGATGAGTAGCCCCACGTCATCGAAGGCAACGCGGGCGAAGACCCGCTCTGGATCACCCTGTGCGAGCTCGGTGAGCCGCAGCTGCAACGCCCGACACAGCGTCGACTTGCCCGACGAGCTCGGGCCGTCAAGGAGAACCGCGACTACCGCTGAACGACCGCTGCGGTCGAGACCACTTTGATGCATGCCGAGACGCTAGCTGGCGAGCAGCGACCGGCATCTGGACAGTGCCGTCTAGCCTGACCGCCGATGCGAACGACGTGGACACTCGCGCTGGTGACGGCAGCGTCATTGACGGTGGGGTGCACCAACGCCGGACACACCACAGCACCCGTCGGCTCGAGCACGATCACGGACGCTTCCACCAGCACGTCGGCAGAGCGCACCACGACCACCATCGCCGCCACGACTACGACCGAACTGGCCACCACCACCACCATCCCGATCGCGCCGTGGACGCGGTACCCGTCGGCCCCCGTCGCTCCCCTACGGCGAAACACGATCCGCGGCTACTCGAAGATCAACACCACCGACCCCGTGGTGTTCCTCACCATCGACGACGGCTTCATTCGCGACCCGCGGGTGCCCGAACTGCTGGCCCAACACCAGGCACCAGCAACGCTGTTCCTCATCGCCGGCAGCCTTGCCAAGGACCCCGAGTACTTCCGCAAGTTCCTCGACCTCGGCGGCTCGATCAACACTCACACCCTGCAACATGCACATCTGCCAGGGATGACACCCGAGGATCAGACGTTCCAGATCTGCGGCATGGTGAGCACCATCGAGGCCACCTACGGAAGTGTCGGCTACTTCTTTCGCCCACCGCGTGGTGAGAGCGACGACAACTCGCTGGCCGCTGCCCGGTCGTGTGGTGTGCGGGCCATGATCCTGTGGCGCGTCTCGGTGAACGACAACCAGATCAACACCTGGGGGACGCGGCCGATCATGCCCGGCGACATCATCCTGCTGCACTTCCTCAGCAGCACCTACGACTCGCTGGTGACGCTATTTGCCGAACTCGACCGGTTGGGCCTGAAGGTGGCCCGGCTGGAGGACTACCTGCCGGCGGGCTGATCGTCCACAAGCGGCGGCACGACGTTGAACGCCGCCAGCACCGGGCCGCGGTCGCGGACGATGATGCGGGTGATCGAGGCCTGGTCGACGAATGCCCGCCAGGTAAGGCTCGCTTCGGCGCCGAGCGCCCACGCCATACCGGCTTTGATCGGAGTGGCGTGGGTGACTACCACGATGTTGCGAGTACGCGCATCGTCGATCAGGTCGTTACACGCCGCCCACACCCTGGCTGCAAGTTCGTGCAACGTCTCGCCGCCCTCGGGTGCGTAGTCGGCGTCGCTCGTCCAGAGATCCCACATCTCAGGGGAAATCTCGGCCATGCGGACGCCGTCCATCACGCCGTAGTCCATCTCCATCCAGCGGTCGTCGATCTCGGGTTCCATGCCGAACACTTCCGCGGTCTGTCGAGTACGCAACAGCGGCGAGCAGATCAGCCGATCGATCTCGGTGATGGCCAGGCCGAGCGCCGCTGCCTGACGACGACCGACGTCGTTGAGCGGGAGGTCGATGCGTCCCTGCAGCCGGAGACCAGCATTGGCCTCAGTGCGGCCATGTCGTACGAGGTACAGCACTCGATCAGTCAACCACGCAACAGCCCAGGTGAGCGCGCTAGCGCTCGCTGAGCGTTCCGTCTCTCCAGAACGTACGGCGACGCTCGGCATCTGACAGGCCGAAGCGCCGCCAGGCCGACCACAGGATGACCGCACCGATCAGCTCCAGTGGCACGTTCAACCACCCGCGCTCCATAGACGGCACCCGCATCTCACCCCACGACCCGCTGAAGGGCCACCAGAACACCTTCGCTGACGAGAACGCACCATCCCACACCAGGTGCAGCAACATGCCGATCGGGGCTCCCAACAGAAACCGGCGGATCGGCTTGCGGCCAGCGGTCACCAGCATCACCAGTGCGAGCGCACCGACGGCCACCGTCAGGCTGTGCGCCCAGCGGGCCTGCCCGAACGGCGCATCGACGATGTCCGGCAACAGCGCACCCAGCAACAGCAGCCGGTAGTCGAAGCGCGGATCGGTGAACACGTAGAACACGGTGGCCAGCGAGGTGCCGAGGAACCAGAGGAGCACAGCGTCGCCTAACGAATGAGGATGCGCCCGCACTGCGGGCACTCGCTGGGCTCGCCGGCCGGGGCAGACTTCACGAGGTCGAGTTCCGCGGGCGACAGATCCATGTGGCAGCCGCTGCAGTGCGAATGCTGCAACTGGGCCACACCAACGCCGAACTGCTTGCGGGCGTGGTCGTAGGTGGCGCGATCATCGGCATTGAACGACGCAGCCAGCGCATCACGCTCGGCGTGGAGCGACACTTCCTGGGCCGCCAACTCGGCAAGAGCCGCGGCCAGCGCAGCAGCACTCGCGTCGCACATCGCTTGCAGCGCGGGTTGTCCCTCGCCAGCGGAAAGCAGATCAGCCTCGCCAGCCGACTGCTCGTCGAGCGCGGCGAGTTCCTGGTCGTCGAGATCGCTGCGCTGAGCATTTATGTTGGCGATCTGACTCATCAACGCCTCCGCTTCACGAGGAGCGATCACGGTCTTCAGCTGCGCTTCCAGCCGCGTGCGCTTCGTGGTCAGATCGGCCGCCGAATGTTCGGCCAAGTCGATCGACCGCTGCGCGGCATCGATACGGGCCTGCGCCGCAGCCATCGCCGCCTGCACCGCTGCCAACGCTGCCACGTCGGCATCGTGCGCCAACTTCTCGGGCAGACGCGGGCGGCGATGGGTGATCGAGTCGAGCGCGGAGTCGACGGTCTGCAACTGGAGCATGTCGTGAGCGGTCATCAAGGCGCTTCCTGGATCGAGACGTTCGGAGGTGGAGCCTGGCACAGAAACACGTAGGCCGCAGGATCCACCGACGGTATCGGCGCCTTGGGATCGAGCACATCGCCGGCGACCGTGGTGTAGATCGTGTTCACCTCGATCACCGCGCCGGTGATCGGCGGCGAGGTGGTGACCGCTGGCGTCGTGTCGCCGGGCAGCGTAGTGGGGGTGGACGTCGTGGTGGTGATGCCGGGCAATGTGGTGTGCCCGCCGACGGTGGTGGGCGGCAGCGATCCGCTGATCAGGTTGGCCACACACTCCTCCCCCGGCACGAAAATGCGCGCCGGTAGCCGCGGGCCGGCACCCGGTGCTGGCCAGTCCACCACCGGCAGTGCGGCGGACGCAGCCTCCATGTAGGCACCCCAGATACGTGCCGGATAGTCCGCACCCTGCACTTTGCCGTTACGGCCCATCTCGGCCTTGAACTCTGGGATACCGTCCATCGGCGTGTAGCCGTTCGGATCGCCCACCCACACGGCAGTGGTGAGCTGTGGCGTGCCGCCCACGAACCAGGCATTGGTGTTCTCGTACTGGGTGCCGGTCTTGCCGGCGGCCGGGCGGGAGAACTTCTTCAAGTTGCGGGCTCCGGTGCCGTAACGGATGACGCCCTTCAGCGTCAGCAACGTCGACTGCGCCGCGTTCTGGTCGATCACCTGTGTACCTGGATCTTCGTGTGTGTAGAAACGCGAACCATCGGGCCGGTCGATGGACTCCACGTAATACGGATCGTGGTGCAGACCAAGGTTGGTGATCGTCTGCATACCCGCCGCCATGTCGATCGGCGACATCACGTTGTTGCCGGTAGCCGTCAGCGGCAGGGCCTGGAACGGCTCGCGATCGGCGGCCGACTGCCCCTGGTAGAAGTACGTCGAATGCGCCATTCGGTACACCGAGTCGACGACGCGGTGCAGGCCGATGGCATAGCTGAGCCGAACGAACCCGCAGTCGGTCGACGACCAGGTGTTCGGTCCGTTCAACGGCCCGAGTTCTCCGTAGCCAGATTCGAGCGTCTTCTCCGTCAGGCGTCCGTCCTGGTAATCCTCCACTGTGCATGGCTGTGCACCGTTGATGATGTCGTCCGTCTGCGCACCCGCCTGGTAGGCCGCCGCCAGGATGAATGCCTTGATGCTGGAGCCCGTCTGCCGCGGCTGCAGCGCCATGTTCACCTCGCCGGCGGGTTCGTTCGAGCGCAGCCCGCGCCCGCCCACCATCGCCCGAATGCCACCGGTGGCAGTGTCCAGACTGACGACGGCAGCATCGAACCCGATGCTGTTCGCTGGCAGGATGTTGCGCGCGGCCTCAGCCTGCGCCTGCATGTTGGCGTCGAGCGTGGTGCGGATGCGAAGGCCCCCGCGGTAGAGCAGGTTGGCGCGCTCCTGCTCGGTGGCTCCCAGCAGGTTCGACTTCGTCAACAGGTAGTCGCGCAGGGCGACCGTGAAGTAACTCGGTTTGCCACCGGAGATCAACGTGGGAACAACACGTACGCGGTCGGGCAGCGTCCAGTGGTCCTCCAGATCGAGGCCCTCGGCGGCCGTCACCAGCTTCACCGCAACGAGACGGCGCACGACCTGCACGAAGCGACGGTGGGACTGCTCGAGGTTGCGGATCGGGTCGTAGCCCGACGGCGAGCGCACGAGCCCGGCCAGGAACGCGCCTTCCACCAGGCTGAGTGTCGTCGCGTCTTTACCGAAATAGATCTCGGCAGCCGCCTGCAAACCGTATGCGTTGTTTCCGAAATAGACCGTGTTCAGATACCGCTCGAGAATCTGATCCTTCGTCATCTGCTTCTCAAGCATCAGCGCGTAGTGGGCCTGCAACAGTTTGTAGCGCCCATCGCGCGGCAGACCGGCGAGGAACTCGTTCTTCACGACCTGCTGCGTGATGGTGCTGGCACCTTGGGTCGGTGCGTTGCTGGCGAAGTTCGAGAGCAACGCACGGGCGAAACCGCGAACGTTGACGCCGTGGTGGAAGTAGTACTCGTTGTCCTCGACCGCAAGCAGCGCGTCGATCACCGACTTGGGCACTTTGTCCAGAGTGATCGGCTGGGTGTTCTCGCGTTCGAACACCGCGATCACGCTGCCACTCACGTCGTACACCGTCGATCGCTGCGACAACGGCTGCAGGTCGGGCAGGTCGACAGGAACCTGGTCGTGCGCATTCGCAATGTGCCACAGGCGCGGTGCTATGGCGAGGACGACGCCCGTGGTCAACAGGGCGCCGGCCAGGACGATGGCGACAAGTCGCAGGGGCAGGGCCAGACGGTGCACTTCCTGCGACACGCTAGTTGGGGCATTGGCGGTCCGGGCATCACCCGCGGCTACCGTCGCCCACATGACGACCATTGCCCTGTGCGGTGCAGGAATGATCTCGATGGCACACGCGGCAGCCGCCGAGGCGCTCGGCATACAGGTGACCGCAGTGGCATCACGCACAACAGAGCGCGCTGAACGTGTCGCTGCGCTCACCGGCGCTCAAGCGGTTCGCTACGCCGACCTACCCGCCGGCGCCGACATTGTCGTGGTAGCCACCCCGCCCCAGTGCCACGCCGACGACGCCATCCGTCTGCTCGACTGCGGTGCTGCCGTGATCCTGGAGAAGCCGTTGTGCCGGACGCTCGACGAGGCCGACCGACTGGTGGCCGCAGCCGCCCGCCACGGGGGTCGACTGCTGTATGCGGAGAACCTCGCGTACTCGCCGATTGTCCAGCGGATGTTGTCGATGGTGCCGCGTATCGGAGCGATCACCCACCTCGAGGTGCGAGCGCTGCAAGACCTGCCCACATGGGGCGACTTCACCAGCGACGACTGGGGCGGCGGGGCGCTGTTCGATCTGGGAGTGCACCCGCTCGCCGTTGCGATGCTGTTGGCCAACGCCGCGGGCCATGGCCGACCGATTGCCGTCAGCGCCGTGCTGCGCGGCGGCGAGGGCCACAGCAGCGACGAACACGCCGCGGTCACTTTGCGCTATGCCGCTGGTCTGCACGCGCATGTGATCGCCAGCTGGCAGTCGACGAATGAGCTCATCTGGGATGCACAGATCGCTGGTGAACTCGGCGTCCTGCGCGCCGAGCTGCAGCCTGCCTACGTGCTGGAGTACAACGGCGACGAGGTGGCGCTGCCCGTTGTTGCCGGTGAGATGGCACCCGTAGTGCAACTCGGGTACGTGGGGCAGCTGCAAGCGATGGTGGCCGACCTCGCAGCGGGCCACGAGCCGGTGATGAGCGCCGTCTTCGGTCGCGAAGTGCTACAGGTCGTGCTCGCGGCCTACACGTCGGCTGGACGGGCAGGGGAAGAGGTCGCGCTGCCCTTCGCGGGACCGCGCGATCTCACGCCGCTGGAACTCTGGCATCAGCGGTGAACCGCCGACAGCCGGATGATCAGACGGGGCGAACCTTGAGGGCTTCGTCGCCCTTGCGACCCTGACCGATATCGAACTCGACGGCTTGCCCCTCGTCGAGTGAGCGATAGCCCGAACCTTCGATGTTCGAGAAGTGCACGAACACGTCGTCGCCGCCCTCTCGAGAGATGAATCCGTAGCCCTTCTGAGCATTGAAGAACTTCACGGTGCCCATAGTCATCGCTGTACCTCATACTTTCGAGTCGCCCATGTGCCGAACTCAATTCGGCAACTTACCTCGTCGGAAACATGCCTGCGCGCACGTGGCGAGTCGAGGCGCAGGTCAGCGCAGCGGGGCCAGCGACTCGAGTTCAGCAACGTAGTACTCGACGTACTCGACATCACCGAACGACGTGTCGGACAATGAGTCCTTCGACTGCTGCATCTTCACGGGCAACCCGTGTTCATTGAGGTACCAGTCGAGTGTGATCCGCTCGAAGTATTGGTCGTTGTCGTTCACCGTCATGCGCACGTGCTGCACTTCGACCGTGGCGCCGGCGGCCTGCATCGTCGAGCGTTCCAGCACCTCCCACGCCGGACTCCACGACGCGGTGCCCAGCAGACAGGTCAGCGACTCCTTCGGCCGCGGTGCTCCGTCGACGGGTACCAGCAGCACCGGATGGTCGCACGTGATGTCTTCGGTCTGCGTCTGACCGAAGAACTCGTGGAAGCTCTGCCCGCCATCAGGACGCAAGTAGATCCCGTCCTCCCCGAGGCACAGCACCCAACGCTCGTGTCGCTCCTTCAGCGCATCCCACTGCAGTTCGACGCCGCAGCCCTCGGCAGTGACCGTGACCGTCGTCTCGTCGGGGTAGCGGTGCACCGAACCGCCCACCGCGTCGATCGACTCGGTGCCCTGTGTGCGGTACAGGTAGACGCCTGCGACCGGCAATGTGAGATTCACTGGCGCCACGACCGCAGAGGTACTGCTCGTGCTGTCCGGGCTGGGGGCCACCGACGTGCTGGAGTGTTGGCGATACCTGTCGAGTGCTTCCCCTGTGGTCACCTGGTGCACCTCATCGTTCAACACGAACGATCTCACGAGCCCATACGCGATCAGCAGCACCACGACACCGACGAGCGCCACGGTTCGACGTCTCCGACGCCGGTTCGCCATCGACAACATGAGTGCGACGCTACCTCGGCGGCCACGGTCAGGGCGGACACAGGCCATTCGTCTCTGGACGCACACCACCTCTCAGACCGAGAGTGTGATCATGATGCAGCCGATGAGCGCGGCGGTGGCCGCAATCCGCAGTGACGACACTCTCGCAGTTCCGCTCGGGCCAGGTGTGCCCGGTGGTTTCTTGCATGCACTCGGCGAGCGTGACGACTTCACCCACCTCGAGGTGTTCGGCGCGCTCCTACCCGACCTGTACCAACTGTTCATGCACGCCGGGGTGCACTACCGCAGCGGCTTCTTCGGGCCGGCCGAACGGTTCCTTCGCGACGCCGGGGCCCGGATCGACTTCGTGCCGGCCGACTTTCGCCGCTTCGAGCCGGTGTTGCACCACCTCAACCCGCGCGTCGTGGCCACTTCGGCGGCGCCGCCGGTCGATGGTTGGGTCAGCCTCAGCGTGCACGCAGGGGCATTCGTTGACGAACTGCACCGCGCTGGAGCCGACCCGGATCGTCTGCTGATCGTGGAGGTCAGCCCACATTTCCCACGCACGTTCGGTCTTGGCGTGCACGAGCATCGCCTGCACATCGATGAGATCGACATCCTGGTGGAGAGCGACCGCGAGCCGCTCAACCTGGGCGACGCCGCACCCTCCAGCGCCGAGGTCGCGATCGCCGAACATGCCATGGCGTTCGTCCATAGTGGGTGCACACTGCAGACCGGAATCGGCGGCATTCCCAGCCAGATCGCGAAGATGATCGCCGAGAGTCCGCTCGGCGACTTCGGCGTGCACTCCGAGATGTTCACCACCGGGTTGATGCATCTGCACCAGGCGGGCAAGGTGACCAACCACAAGGGTGGAGCCTTCGACGGCTACAGCATCACCACGTTCGCTGCCGGCGTACCCGAGTTGTACACGTGGCTGCACGAGAACGACGCCGTGCGATTTCTGCCCGTGCGCTACGTCAACTCACCGGAGCTGATCGCGCAAAACCGCCAGATGGTCACGATCAACGGCGCCCTCGCGATCGACCTCGCCGGTCAGGTCGTGGCCGACACGATCAGCGGCAAACAGTTCTCCGGTATCGGCGGCCACGAAGACTTCGTCAGTGGCCCCGGACTGTCCGCCGACGGACGCAGCCTGATCTGCCTCCCGTCGTCGTCAACGGTGAATGGCGAACTGGTCACCCGCATCGTGCCCAAACTGCCTGCCGGTTCGGTGATCAGCACACCTCGCCACCAGGTGGATGTGGTCATCACCGAATGGGGCAGCGCCGAACTTGCTGGCCGCACGATCCGCGAGCGGGCGGTCGCGTTGGCCTCGATCGGTCACCCCGATGTACGCGACGACCTGCTGGCAGTAGCAGAGAACTGGCCCCAAGACTGAGCGACCGCGACCCGGCACCCAAGTCGGCGTTCAGGTGGGGCCAGGCCACACCTGAACGCCAACTTTGGGTCGGGTACGTCAGACGCGGACGGTTCGCCCGCTGAACGCGATCAGCCGCTGCAACGGCGTCGCTGCCGGCGGCGGCTCTGCCTCGCCTGCGAAGGTGTCGCCGTCGCGCAGTTCCGGGCCGATCGCCTGGCGGGCGAACGCGTCCACCTCGAGGACGAGCTCGACCGGCGGGTTCCATGGCTGTCCGGTGGAGGAGGCGAGATCCCACCCATGGACCAGACCGTCGAACGCGACCAGGCGGGCAAACACCGCGCCCGGCATCGGGCCGAACGGTGTCTCCACGACTCGCTCCATCGCTCCGGGGCTCATCACCGCCGAGAGCAGGTCGGTCAGCGCCTGCTGATACCGGCTCTCGAGGGTGCCGACGGCCGGGGTCGCTGGCGGCGGATCGCCGCGAAATGCAGGAGCGAAGCCCGACGCCAATGACGCCATGTGCTCCAGCACTCCGGCGACGGTGAACGCCGCACACGGTGTCGGCCCCGCGTGCTGCTCGATCGAGATGCCGCGTCCGACCGATGCGAGCATCGGGATGATCGTGGCCAGTTGTTCGTTGCCTTCCATGACCGCTCCCCCTCAGCCGGCCATCACGGCGAGCATGTGATCCATCACTGCGCCGTGCTCGACCTGCGGGCTGAACAGGATGACTTCGGCGTCATCCTCCACCCGCACGCTGTGGCCGGCCGGCCAGAAGAACAGGTCGCCGCCGCGGCAGGTCTCGATCGCTCCGTCGGTGTACGTCAGCACCACTGCGCCCGAGATCATGTACCCCCAGTGCGGCGCGTGACAAGCATCGTCGTGCAACCCGTGCAACAGCGGTGCGATGTCGGTGCCGGTGCCGAGCGAGAAGTACTCCGCCGCCAACGACCCATAGGCCGAAGCGTCGCCGAAGTCGATCGCCTGTCGGGCCACCGCCCCCGGTACATCGATCTTGATCGGAATGTTCTGTTTGGTGATGTGCATGACCCCTCCGCTGTTGTGTGCTGTCAAATGCACAGCCAATACGTCCGGAGGGCCCTCGTCCAGTTCCAATAATGAACTGTGGCAAGGTGATCGGATGCAGAGCTACGGCCAGTACTGCCCCATCTCCCGATCAGCCGAGATCCTGGGCGACCGTTGGACCATCCACATCATTCGCGACCTGCTCACAGGAACGTCACGGTTCAACGAACTGATCCAGGGCAATCCGGGTCTGTCGCGAGCGCTGCTGACCAGGCGGCTACAGCAACTCGTCAGGGCCGATGTGGTCGAACACCGCGACGACGGCAGCTACCACCTCACGCCCGCCGGCAACGATCTGCAACCGATCGTGTTCGGTCTGGCGCAGTGGGGTGCTCGCTGGACCTTCGGACAGCCGCAACCTGAGGAACTCGACCCCGATCTGCTGCTGTGGTGGCTGCACCGGCGCCTCGACCCGGCACAACTGCCGACGCCCCGCTTCACCGTGCACGTCACGTTTGCCGACCACCCCAAGCAGTACTGGATCGTTGTCGAGCGCGAGGCCTCGCTGTGCCTGGCCGACCCGCGGTTCGAAGTCGACGTCACCATGCACAGCACACTCAGCGCGCTCTACCGCACCTACCTCGGGCATGTGTCGTTGGCGGAGGCGCACACACGCGGCGACGTCAGCCTCCGCGGCAGCAAGGTCGCTGTGCGGGGCTTCCTTGCGGCGTTCCAGCAATCCCCCGTCGCTGAACTTGTGCGTGCCGAAACCCCCTGACCCCACCCAAGTCGGCGTTCAGATGGGCCCACGGCCCGCCTGAACGCCGACTTGGGGGTTAGAGGATGCGGACGGGGACGGACCGCGGGCCGCGCACCTGACCGCCGGCCCACGTCACCAGCGCCGGATCGGTGACCGAGAACTCGGGGATGCGAGTGATCCACTCCTCGACCGCGACGCGCAGTTCCATGCGAGCGAGGTTCGAACCAGCGCAACGGTGAATACCGGAGCCGAAGGCCAGGTGGCGGTTGTGCTCACGATCGAGGATCACCTTGTCGGCGTCGGGGAACACCTCGGGATCGCGGTTGGCCCCGGGAAAGTTCATCAGCACCCGCTCACCGGCCTTGATCGGACAACCGTTGTACTCGGTGTCCACCACGAGACGACGCGCCATCGTTACCGGCGCGTACGCACGCAGGAACTCTTCGATGGCAGTCGGCATCAGCTCGGGTTCGTTCACTAGTCGACGCAGATCGTCGGGGTGCGTCGCCAGATGCCACATCGCCGACCCGATCGACGACCAGGTGGTATCGATACCGGCGATCAGCAACAGCGCGCACATCCCCATCACCACGTCGACGCTGGTGGGCTCACCGTCGTGCTCGGACTGCAACAACTCGGTGATGAAGTCGTCCTTCGGCTCGGCTTGGCGTTCAGCGATCGCGCCCTGCACGTAGGTGATCATGCCCATGATCCCGCGACGGCGGCGCTCCTCGTCGTTGGCGAACTCGAGGATGTCGCGAACCCAACCGGTGAATGTGCCGGACATCTCCTCGGGTACGCCGAGGATGTGGCCGATCACCCGCACAGGAATCTGCTGCGCGTACTCCGCTGCCGCATCGCCCTCGCCACGGGCCAACACATCGTCCACCAGGCGGCGACACAACGCCCTGGTGTACACCTCGTACTCGGCAACGCGGGCAGGGCTCATAGTGGGCAACACCAATCGGCGCGTCCACGTGTGCAGCGGAGCGTCGGCGCTGATCGGCGGAATTCCGGCTGCGAGCAGAGGAGTCGGTGCCGGCGAACCGGGCACGGGCGCATCCACCAACGGCACCACGCTGATGCCATTCCCCGATGGGAACTTCACGACATCGTGGGCGATGGCATACACATCCTCGTAACGCGTCGGCAGCCATGAACCACCCCACCGGTCGCTGTGGGCCATCGGGCACGCGGTGCGCAACTCGTCCCAGATCGAGAACGGGTCGGCCACGTACCGCGGGTCGAAGATGTCGTAGTCCGTCGCCCAGTCGTTCACCGGTTCGCTCACGCCAATTCCCCCGTCATTCGCTGTTCCGTGGAGCGTTCATCCTCTCAGACAGCACATCGCCGAGGCGACGCGGAGCCATCTGAACACAGATTCAGAATCTTTGTGCGAGTCCCAAACCTCACCGTCCTGGTCATCGTGTCGTTCACAGTCCTCGCCACACCGGCGCGGCACATCCAACAAGGAGTCTTCGTGTCGATGCCTCACACGGCCACCATCACCCGTTCCCGTCGGGTCTTCTCCGCCGCCCTACTTGGTACGGCACTGCTCGCTGCGGCGCTGCCCGCCACCAGCTTCGCCAAGGAAATCGTCAGCGGCGGAGTCGCCGCAACGGGCGGCGCTGTGGCGTGTTCGCCGATCAGCAGCCTCACGGTGAAGGCAGATCCGAAAGTCGGCGAGACCGGCCTGGCCAGCGTCGCCGTCACCTACGGCGTAAAGCCGTGCACGAACGGTCAGGCGGTCACCACCAACGTCATCGTCGCTGAGTACCTGAACCCGTCGGTCGTTCTCTACGACTGGCAGAACGCCCCGACGACCGGCAAGTTCACCGCCTTCGGTGTGCGCGTACGTGTCACCTACAAGGTGACTGTCACCGTGGTCGACACTGCCACGGGCGCCATCGCTGGCACCCAGTCCGCCTTCGTGGCTGCGATTCCCAAGCCCGTCTGAGGTGACCTCACGAACTCCCGGGTTCGACCGCACCAGCGGTTCGGGCCCGGGAGTGCTCGCGTCAGCGCCCAGTCACCGCTCACACCACCGCGTGGAGTGCAACACCGGCGGCCGACGGCCGGTTCAGAACGGCACGACAGTGGCGAGCAGGCCTGTAGCAGGAACACGACCCGCCAGCGTGCGGCAGAACTCGACAGCGTCAAGCTGCAGTTGCTCGGCGCCGGCGGCGTCGGGCTCGTGCACATACGTGCCACCGGCCGAGCCCGTCAGCTCCAGCGTGAACGGCGCGCCATGGCGCCGCGCCCACTCGGCAACCACATTGGCGATGATGCGCCCGTCGTGTGTGGAAGTCACCTCCGCCGTTCGACCCACCGCGTACGCCGTGTCGATGCGGTGCATCCACAAATCGCGAAGGTAGATGGTGTCGATCAGATAGCCCAGCGCCCAGCGTTCGTGCACTGGCCCATCCACCTTCATCGAGGCCCACCGGCGTATGAGCGCCGGGATGCGCCGCCGACCGCGCACCGTGCGCGGGGCCAGCGCAGCGAGACGGGCGACCAGGTCCGGCCCTCCGACCGCCGCCCGTTCGCGCACCTGCACAGCAGAGATCGCCGCCTCCAGCGGGCCACCGTGCGCCGAGCGATGCTTCCTGGCTGCCAACAGCTGGTGCACATTTTCGCGCATCGACGCCCCCGCCTCACATGCCCCGAGCACGTGCTGGTACATCGCCTGCACGTTCCAGTCCGGGCAGTCGGTCTGCGTTGTCCAGTCCGCCGCACCGAGCGTTCTCAATGCGGCGATCGTGCGCTCCAGCTCCGCTTCCAGCAGTTGCATCGCCTCCCCGTGTGTCAACGGTGGAATTGTCGCGACATCAATCGTCATGGTCAGGGCTCCCGTCCTTGTACCGAACGTACCCCGTGAGAACACATGCTCGAGACCACGGCAAGTGACGCCCAGCAGATCGCCTCCACATCCGGCGTCTAGTGCACGTGGCGGTGGTGGATGTCCGGCAAGTGCTCGTGCTCGTGTTGCATGACCAGGTGCCGATGCTGCACACCGGACACGACCTCGATCGTCCCGGATCGATGATGCGGATCGTCGGGGTCAAAGGGGTGCGCGTGCTCCTGCGGCTGGTGGGTGTGCGTGTGTGCATGCCGGGCGCTCGCCACCAGGACGACACCGGCGAGGCACACGACGAACGCGGCCAACGTGGTGGGCGTCAGCCGATCGCCGTTCACCGGCCATGCCAGCAACGCACCTATGAACGGCGCAAGGGCGAACACCGTCTGGCCGCGCGCTGCGCCGACGAGCCGAGCCCCGGTGATCCACATCGCGATCGACACGCCATAACCCGCCGCACCGATGGCGAGCGCGGCGAGAACGTAGGACAACTGCGGCACACCATCGAGTGCGAGCCCGAGGCAGAGGTTGACGGTGCCGGCGATGACACCCTTGGCCATGGTGATCTGCGCAGGTGTATAGCTGTCGAGGCTGGCCGTGATTGCGTTGTCGATGCCCCAACAGACGCAGGTGGCGGCCACCAACAACATGCCGACGGTCGCCCCGCCACCCGAAGCACCGGCCAGGATGGCGCCACCGAGTACCACGATCGTGATACCCATCCCCGCCCGCCGGCCGATGTGCTCTTGCAGCAACACTCGGGCGACGACCGCCGTGGCGACGAGCTCAAGGTTGAGGAACAACGACACGGTGCCGGCCGGGGCGCAGTGCAACGCCAGCACCAGCAGCACCGGGGCGACGCCGCCGCCAAGGCCGACGGCCAGCAGCAGAAGTGACCGCTGACGGGCGGCGGCGGCTCGTCGCGGCTGGCGCAACGCGAACGGCGCCACGGCTGCGGCCGCACCGAGATAGAGCAGCCCGGCCAACGTGACGCTGCCGATGTGGTCGACCACCAGTTTCGTCGCCGGCGTCGCCGCGCCGAACAGCACCGCGGCAAGGGCGCACCAGATCCAGCCGTTGCGCTGCGTCGCCGTTCGACCGTGGTCGTTCACGCTCCCACCCTAGGCACGTGACGCGTAACGGTGGCCGACGCGTCGTCCGCTACCGTCATCGCCCGATGACTCGCATACTCGACTACAACGGCAGAGACGCCGACCGCACCGTCACGGTCGCGTCGATCGCCGCGCTCAAGGGCGCCGATCGCCAGTTCACCCAGGTAACGGCAGGCAGCGCAGAGGAAGCCGCCGCTGCCGAGGCCGCCGGAATCGAGATGGCCGTCTGCATGGCCAGTGCCGTGTCCGACGTACGTCGCGGCTCGTCGCGCCTGTTCGTCACCGCAGCCATCGACTTCGGTGGCGCGGTCACGCTCGACGAACTGCTGGGCACCGCCTTCCAGGCGCTGTCCGACGGCGCGGATGCCGTCATCACGGCCCGACGCCTCGACACGGTGCGCCTGTTGGCCGATGAGGGTGTGCCGGTGATGGGCCATCTCGGGTTCGTGCCGAAGCGGTCCACTCAGTTCGGCGGTGTGCGCGCCGTGGGTCGCACCGCAGCGGAAGCCGCCGACCTGTGGCGCCAGTTCCAGCAGTTGCAGGACGCTGGCGCGTTCGCCGTTGAGTGCGAGCTGATCCCGGCGAAGGTGATGGCCGAAATCGACCGGCGTACGTCGATGGCCACGATCTCACTCGGCTCCGGCCCCGATGCGAACGTGATGTTCCTCTTCAGCTCCGACATCTGCGGCGAGAGCCCACGCACTCCGCGCCACGCCAGGGTCTACGGCAACGTTGCCGCACTGCAGCAGCAGATCGCCGACGAGCGAGTGAGGGCGCTGTCCGCGTTCCGCGCCGATGTGCTCAGCGGCAGCTTCCCCAGTGAGGCCGAGGTCAGCCAGATCGACGAGGCCGAGCTACTCGGCTTCCTCGACACCCTCGGCGCCTGACCGCCGCCTGACCGCCCGATTACTGCCGGTGCTGCAGCTGCGAGTAAAACCCTCGGATGGATCAAGCTGAGGAGTCACGCCAGCGCACGCTTGCCGCCATCGCGGCGGTGAACGACGCAATGGAGAGCGGCGAGCATTTCGTGGGGCAGCTGCAAATGCGCGATGTGCGGGTCTCCGCCGACACCGTGATCCTCGACATGGCGGTCACTCCGGCTCTGTGCAACAGCCGCGGCGCCCTACAGGGTGGGCTGCTCACCACGCTCGTCGACATCGCTGCCGGCCGACTGGCGATGGCCGGCGTGGAAGCGGGGCACAGCACGGCGACGATCGACCTCAACATTCACTTCCTGGCGCCGATCGTCACCGGCCCGGCGCGGGCGACCGCCACGATCGTGCGGACAGGAAAGCGGACGGTCGTGGTGCGGGTCGACGTCGAGGATGTCGGGCGCGACCGCCTCGCGGCCACGGCCACCGTGCAGTTCGTGGTGCTCGAGCCGTTGGTGTAACCGCGACAGCACTCCTGGGAGGGTCGCGGGCCGTCAGTATTGGGTGCGGTATTCCAGCGAGGGGTCCAACACGAGACGCGCCTGTTCCACACCGGTCACCGGCACGCCGGGCAGCCTGAAGTCGATGGCCCGCGTGTGGGTGAAGCTGATGACGATCTCATCAACAATCTGGTGGTCGTCGACGGTGCGCGACACCGGCGTGAACACCACGTCCTCGGGAAAGAACTGGCCCACGAGGTGACGGTCGTAGAAGCCGCGCACAGAAGGGGCGCCGTGGCCGCCTGCCATCACCGGCACATGATTCAGGTGCGGTGTCGACAACTTGGCCACCAACAAGTTGCTGCCGCTGAGCGTAATCGGGGCAACTCCAGCGCAGGGCGTTCAACACTCGATCAGCTCGCGGCGGCTCCGTGCTCACGTCCATCGCACGACCGTCCTGGCGAATCTTCGGCGGAAAGGGTTGCCGCATGAGTGACCCGGCAAGCTCCTCGACCGAGACACCGCACGGCACGGGGTTGTTGCCGCGCGACTTCTCCGCGGACGAACTGGCCGCCGCCCCTGTGCTGACGTCGATCGACTCGTTGCTGCTCGACCTGACCGAGGACGAGGACGACGCGTTCGCCGCTGCGCTGGCATCGTGAAACTGGTTGTCGATAGGGGCGTGTTCAGCGCCACCCTCAGTCGCCGCCGTGATGCGTTCATCACCACGCTCGCCACGACCCGAACAATCTGTCGGCAAATCGGCCATCCGTTGTGGGAACCGATCCACAGCAACGACCTATGGGTCGCTGCCACCGCACTGCACGTCCAGGCATCGCTCGTCACGGCAGACCACGTCGTTGACGATGTGCCCGGCCTATCGGTCCTTCCGTCGGCTGGAACCTGACCCAGCGATCGCGGCGCAGAGCCGCCGCAATAGGAAACCGTCCTGCTCATTGAGTGTCGGCAGCAGAGGCACTCGCCGCGCTCATCCCGCCAGCTGCGCCCCAACATCACGTTCCCTGACGCCTGCTATGTCGCACTGGCCGAAACGTTGAACTGCCCGCTCCTGACCGCCGACCACCGGCTCGTCGCCGCGCCGACGTTATCCATCCGCACACTCCACCTCTGACTACTTCACTCCAGATCCTGGAGCATGAACCAGCCTCGGCAGGTGTCGAATCAACAACATCGAGTGGACCTACAGGGACGGCTAGCGAACCCCTCACGACGACCGACCACTCCGAAGGAGACAGCAAGAACGGTGGCGCAGGGCGCCCACGAGGAGCGGCAGCGACGAGTGGGCGCAGAGGGACTCGAACCCCCGACCGACGGCATGTAAGGCCGTTGCTCTACCAACTGAGCTATGCGCCCGCGAACGGATAACCCAGGTTAGCGGCGCGCGGCCAACAGGGACTCCAGCAACTGCGGCGTGGCCGCGGCGACGGGTGTGCGGCGATCAGCGTGATCGCGCACGACCAGGTCGCGGCCGTGCAGGTCGACGATCGAGGCACCAGCCTCCTGACAGATGAGCATCCCGCCCATGAAGTCCCAGCCACCGTGGGCATCCACGACGCAATCGACGTACCCGTCGAGCACACCCGACGCCACCAGGCACAGATCCAGCGCCACCGCACCGAGCACGCGGCACTGTGCGTAGCCCAGCGGACGAGGCGGGAGCCCGTTGAGGCCGACGATCGCCTGGCTGAGCTCGGTGCACCCGGACGGCCGGATGGCCACACCGTCACGGAACGCTCCCTCGCCACGCACGGCCCAGTACCGCTCGCCACCGGCCTGGTTCGCCACCAGCGCCACCGAGGCACCATCCGCGTCCACCAGGCACAGCGAGGTGGCGAAGTACGGCACTCCCCTGCTGGCGTTCGTGCTGCCGTCGATCGGGTCGATGACGACGACCTCACCCGTGGAACCGGGCTCGAAGCCGCTCTCCTCGGACAAGATGCCCACCCCAGCACGACGGAGTACCGACAGCGCAGCCTCGTCGGCCACCAGGTCGAGTGAGTACTGCCCTTCCCGGCCGCCGGACGGGCCGAAGTCGCGCACACCGGCGAACGCCGCGGCAACGGCATCGGCAACCTCGTGCAACAGGGCGAGTCGGTCAGGCTTCATCGACTCTGCACGGTAGTGTCGCTGCCGATCGCACCGCACCACCCGGAAAGGACCGAGCAGTGGCAGTCATCGATGTCGCCGGCTTCGTGGCCGACCTGAAGGGCCACGCGATCGACCACGGATTCCACGTGCACGACGAGCGGCACTTCGTGGAGACCTACTCCCTGCGCCAGCTGTGGGAGGTCGATCTGCACCCCGAGGAGGCGTGCAACGGCCCGATCGACCTGCACCTTTCGCTCGAGGTTGATCCGCGAGCGCTGCTGGGTTTCGAGGACGAGGTCAACAAGCTTGACGACCCCGACGACGACCCGCCCACTGGCTTCACCTTCCCGCTGATCTTCACCTGGACGCTGCCGCCGCTGCCGCACCCGCCCGACCTGCTGGTGCTGGCCACCGAACTCGCCGGAGTCGGCGGTGTCGCACTGCCACTGGAAGTGTCGGCCATCGACTCCTTCGCCAGCGTCACCGATGCGCCTGAGCGCAGCCTCTCGATCGTCTCGCGTATCCCGGTCGATCTCGCCGACGTCTACCTCGCCGAGGACAAGACGTTCTGCGACACGCTCGATCGTTGTCGCGAAGCCAGCCTGTTTCTGCTCGACCGCGCCATTCACTGGCTCGGCGAGGACTGACCCCACCCCCCCACCCGCGAAAGGGCGAACAATGCGAGTGAGTGAACTGATCGACATGCTCAAGGACCAGCCGCCGGACGCGGAGGTGGAACTGGCCGTCGTTGCCCCGGTCGGAGAGGACGAGGATGAAGACATCACCGTCGACCGTTACGGAATCGAAGGCATGCTGCCGTGGCGCGACGAAGATGAAGACGGCAACGAAGACGAAGTCGTGATCTGGCTGGTCGGCGGCGAGGACGACGATGTCGAGGCGTTCCTCGACGCCATCGAGAACAGCGAGGACTGACCCCGTATGAGCCGTTCGTCGGCAGCCTCTGGTGGCCGCCGACGGGTGTGGCTCACGCTCGTGACCACCACCCTGCTGTCCGCCCTGTGGGTGGCCGCGTGGGGACTGCAACAGTGGGCGCCGTTCGACCACGAACCAGCCGCCACCACCTGGCCGGCGAACATTCACGACCTGGCGACGTTCGTCGAGCACGCCACTCAGCAGAAGTTCCTGCACGTGGTGCCGGTCGAGTACATCGTCGACCACGCCGCGTTCACCACACGCGTCGCTCCCCCGGAGGTGACGCAGGCAGACCGGCACGTGGCCGCCACGCAGGACGCGGTGGGACGCGCACTAGGGCTGTGGAACGGTGATGCTTCAACGTTGACGAGCAGTGCTGCGCTGGAAACTGCACCGTCGTGGGCGCGCTGGTTGCGAACCGAGGATGTGTTGGTGGTGAGGGCAACCACTGCCGGCGCGGCGCTCAACGCCTACCAACGCTCGCAGACCATCGTGCAACTGACGATCGCACTCGATGAGCAACACCATCACCTCGGACAACGACGGATCGACAGCACCACGCGGCAGCAGAGTCAGGCACTTGGCGTCATCGGAATCGGTCATGCCGTCTGGGTGCACGATCTGTATTACGACCATCTCAGCCCCGAGGAGCAAGCCGCCTACAGCGACGAGTCACAGGTGGGCCAGGACGACTACGACGCGGCTGTGGCCGCCGTTCCCCCGGCGTTCAGTGCCTTGCGACTGGTGGGACAGCACCTCGGGCCGACGTTCGTCACTTCAGTACTCACGTACGGACAGGCGGCGCTCGACGATGCGTTCGGCAGTTACGCCCCGGTGGCGCTCGACGAGGTGAGCCTGCCGATGCACAAATTCTTCCGTCCCGACCAGGCCGAGCACGTCGACGCCCCGCCGGTTCCGTGGCAGGCCACCCAGGAGTTCAGCACCCAAGCCGGGCCGTTCGTGGTGTTCCTGATGGCCTCCAGTGGGCTCTCGGCCAACGACGCGCTCACCGCAAGCGATGGGTGGGGAAACGATGCCTACACCGTGTACCGCCTCGACGGACGCGTATGCCTGGACCTGCACGTGGTGGCAGACACCACCGCCGATGCCGACGCTCTGGAACACGCGTTCAACGCGTGGGCTGAGCACCGACCAACCGAAGCGCACGCGCTCGTGGGCCGCAAAGGCAACAGCATGTATGTGTCGGTCTGCGACCCGGGCACCAAGGTCGAGCAATCGATTCCCGATGCCAACATCATCGATCAGTACTTCGGGCGCAGCGACATGATCCGTCAGCAGGTCAAGAACGGGGTTGGTGCTGGCACCGCCGAGTGCGTTGCCAGCACGTTCTTCGGTCGTTACTCGATGCCCGATATGCGTTCGGGCGAGATCAAGGTTGACGTTGGCGGACAGGTGCAGGCGATCATCGCCGAGTGCAGATCGGCCCAATGATTCGCTTGCGCTTTCGGATGTTGTATGTAACATACGAAACGTGACTGTGGTGAGAGTGGGGCTCCCCAAGCCGAAGCTGGCGTATGTGCCATCCAGTGCCGACGTCGCGTCGGACTACATCCGCACGCTCGTGTTCACCGGTGTGTTGCGCGGCGGCAACAAGGTTCCGATCGAAGAGATCGCGCAGGTGCTGAACATCAGCCGCCAACCCGTGCGCGAGGCCCTCATCGAGTTGTCGCACGACGGCCTGGTGCAGACCGACGGTCGTCGGGGCACGTTCGTCGCCGATTTCGGACCCTCCACCATCCGCGACCACTACGAGCTGTACGGCCTGCTGCAGAGCTTCGCTGCCCGCCGTGTCACGCAGGACCGCGACCCAGCGGTACTCACGGCGTTGCGCGCCATCGAGCGCGAAGCGCGCTCCACGGTCGATGTCGCCGAGGTCACCCGCTTAGCAATCGAGTTCACCCGCGTCATCAACCGCGCCGCCGACAACACTCGCCTGCGCCTGGTGATCAAGACGATGACCCGCTTCACCCCCGGCGAGTACTACCTCAACAACATTCCCGACGCGCTCAAGCGCAGCCGCACCGGCTTGCGCTCCCAGTTGCGGGCGATCGAGGCAGGCGACCCCGACACGGCGGCCGCCGTTTCGCTGAAGACCTGGCACACCACCGGCGAAGAGCTGATCAAGCACCTCCGATCCATCGGCGTGTTCCCTGACCCACCACCCGCCCCAACACCCGCACCACCATCAGGAGCTAACCATGGCCTTTGATTTTTCCGTCGAACCTGAGTTCCAGGTCGACCTCGACTGGATCGACCAGTTCGTCCGCGAAGAGGTCGAACCAATCGACGCGCTCTTTCCCGGCCACGGGCTGATGTACGACAAGCAGAATGAGGCCAGTCAGAAGCTGGTGCGTCCGCTCCAACAGCGCGTGCGTGAACGTGGACTGTGGGCGCTGCACCTGCCGCCAAACCTTGGCGGTACCGGCCTTGGCAACGTCAAGCTGGGTTTGGTCAACGAGATCCTCGGACGCTCCTCGTTCGCACCCAGTGTGTTCGGTTGCCAGGCACCGGATTCGGGGAACGCCGAAATCATCGCCCACTACGGCACCGATGCACAGCGCGCCGAGTACCTGCAGCCCCTGCTTGACGGCAAGATCAGCAGCACCTACGCGATGACCGAGCCGCAGGGTGGCGCCGACCCGATGAACTTCACCTGTGCCGCCGTGCGCGATGGCGAACAGTGGGTGATCAACGGCCAGAAGTGGTTCGCCTCGAACTACAAGTACGCCAGCTTCATCATCGCCATGGTCATCACCGACCCGACGGTCGCAGTGCACCGCGGCGCTTCGATGATCCTGATCCCCAAGGGCACCCCCGGGATGAACCTCATCCGCAGCGTCGGTCTCTCCGACGACAGGCCTGGCGAGGGTTCACACGGCTACCTGCAGTTCACCGATTGCCGCGTACCGTTCGACAATCTGCTCGGAGAAGTGGGCGGCGGCTTCAAGATCGCACAGACCCGCCTCGGAGGTGGCCGCCTGCACCACGCGATGCGCACCGTCGCCGTGTGCAAGAAGGCGATCGACATGATGGGAGAGCGCATCGTCAGCCGCAAGACAAAGGGCGCTCCGCTCGCCGATCAGCAGTCGGTGCGTCACGCCTTCGCCGACAGCTGGATTCAGCTCGAGCAGTTCCGGCTACAGGTGCTGCACGCCGCATGGCAGTGCGATCAACACGGCTACGACAAGTCGCGCGAGTACATCGCCGGCATCAAGGTGGCCACGCCGAAGGTGACGATGGACATCGCCTACCGCGCTCTGCAGTTACACGGTGCGCTCGGCACCACCAACGAGATGCCCTTCGGGCAGATGCTGCTCGGCGGGGTGGCGCTCGGCCTGGCCGACGGCCCCACCGAGGTGCACAAGGACAACCTGGCCCGCAAGGTGCTGAAGAGTTACCGCCCGTCGAAGGACGAGCTGTTCCCCGACGGCCATTTGGTCTCGCGTCGCGCCGCTGCTCGCGAGAAGTTCGGCGACCTCGTCGAAGCTGAGCTCGGCGGCTGGTGAGGACACAACAATGAACGACGCACACACTCAGACCGAGGACAACACCATGCCCGACCCGACGATCGACCTCGTCCGCCTGGCGGCGTGGATGGACACCGTAAACCTTGGCGTCGGCGCCCCGATCAGCGCCCGCTACGTCAGTGGCGGCAGCCAGAACGAGATCTTCGAGATCCATCGCGGCGACTTCCACGCCGCACTGCGTAAACCCCCGGCGGGTGCGCCCGACAGCCGCAACGACGGCATCCTGCGCGAGTGGCGGATCACGGCCGCGCTGAACGGCACCGATGTGCCGCACACCGAGGCGTATGCCGTGTGTACCGACCCCACGGTGCTCGGCGGCACGTTCTACCTGATGGGCTGGGTGGACGGCTGGTCGCCGATGGGCGGCGGTATGCCCGAAGCCTTCATCACCGATCGCGAGGCCAACCGCGGTCTGGCCTTCGAGCTGGTGCGCGGGGTGGCCGAAATGGCCAAGGTCGATTGGCAGGCCAAGGGTCTGTCCGACCTCGGCCGCCCGGACGGCTACCACGACCGCCAGGTTGAGCGCTGGATGCGGTTCTACGACCGGGTGAAGACCCGCGAGATCCCTGGGCTGGACGAGACCTCGGCATGGTTGCAGAGCCATCGTCCGCTCGACTTCGTGCCCGGCATCATGCACGGCGACTATCAGTTCGCGAACGTGATGTACCGGCACACGAAGCCCACCGAGTTGGCGGCAATCATCGACTGGGAGATGGGCACCATCGGCGACCCGAAGCTCGACCTCGCGTGGGTCGTGCAGATGTGGCCCGACAACGGCAAGCCGATGGATCCCGGCAACTACATGGACCTCTCACAGATGCCGACACGCGACGAGTTGCTGGCGTACTTCCACGAGATGTCCGGCCGTCAGGTCGACGACATGGACTACTACATCGTCCTCGCCCGCTGGAAGCTGGGCATCGTGCTCGAGCAGAGCTACCAGCGTGTCGTGCTCGGTCACACCGACAACGACAAACTGGCGATGTTCGGTCCGCTGATCGTCGACCTCATCGGTCGCGCCGCCGAGCTGGCGAACACCTCCGCATACCGCTGAGCCTGCCGCTGACCGGGCGTCGCTCGGTCAGCGCAGCCGACCGAAGTCGAAGCTGATCAGCTTGGCGACATCCAGCGTCGTGTCATCGTCCGCGAGCGAACCGTGGACGATGACACCCTGGATCTCGAAGTAGCTGACATGCTCGTCCCACACGCAGCACAGGTGTGGGTCGCGCTGCAGCTCGACCGCAACTGAGTCGCTGTCAGCGAACGTCAGGGCCAGTCGTCCGTTCGCGTACGACATAGCAGCGAGGGTGCCGACGGGCCATCCATCGGCATCGAGCGCGCCGACGACAACGTGCCCGCTGCGTTGTAAGAACGCGTCGATCTCGGGCTGGGTCATCGTGATGTCGCGCGTGGCACTCATGACGCGCCCACCTCTCGGACGCTGTCGATGGAGATGCGAAACACCATCCGCTTATCGCTCTCCAGCCGCGAACGAACCGTCTGCTTCACCTCGTCGGGTACATCGATCGCGGCCTGCCCGCCAGACTGCGTGCCGGCCACGAAGCCGTCGACTCGGGCGGGCGCGGCTCGCCCGCGGATGGCCACCCCACGCGAGGTATCGGCCGGGTCGGCGACCACACAACACACCCGGTCGTCGGCCAGCAGGAACTGCGCCTTGGGTGCCTTGCGGTAGGTAGTGATCTCCAGTTGCCCGCCCTGGAACATGCCAGTCATTGGATAGCCCGTGGGCCTACCGTCCTTGCCGCGCACGATCATGTAGATCACCACTGAACCGTCGACCGGCAACAAGCGGTGCGCAGAGGTCACTTCTCGAGCACGCTCGCGGACGGCACCAACGTGCTGTCGAAGAAGGCGAAGAACTCCTTCGTCGAGCCCTTGATGTAGCGATAGGTGTTGCTGCCCATCCGGCGATCGAGGAAGACCGGTTTCACTCCCCCGTCGGCCTTGTGCTCGAAGGTGAAGAAGTTGGGCCAGGTGCCGTTGATGTCGAGCTGGATCGCCTTCTGGCAACCGATGTGGATCATCGATTGGGCCATCTGCTCGGCGCTCACCAGACCGATGATCATGTAGGCCAGCCGCCCGTCGGACATCTCGCACACGGCTGAACGGTTGACGTACACGTCCTTGCCGTAGTTGGCGCCCCAGAACGTTCCGGCAGCGAGCCCCTCGGCCACTTTCGAGGTGGCCCCGTCCACCATCAACGTCAGGTTCTGACGGATGCTGAGCCAGGAGCCATCGTCCTTGAGGTCGCGTCCCCACATGCCCAAGGCGAGCTTGCCGTCCTTGCCCACCGCCAGGGTTGCCTGTCCGTCGAGCAGTGGCTTCACCACGCGCCCCTCGGTGACGTAGCCACCTTTCACGTGTTCGAACCGGAAGCCACCGTTCATCGCCGCCACCAGTGAGGCGTACAACTCGTTCGGTACACGGTCGTCGCGCACCCAGTCGCCACCAGGTTCTTCCGAACCGTTGAACATGCCGGCGCGCAGGTAGGTCTGGTCGATGACGACGATCGAGCCGACCACGCCGCCGGCGTCCGGGAACGGGCGGATGGACGTGGCCCACAGCGCCGGGTGTCCACCAGCGCTGGCGATGACGCTCCATTGCCCTTCGCCGTTGAGTGCAGGGGTGAAGAACGTCGCCAGCGCTGCCGGCGCCTGCGGGCCGGGGTCGACCGTGGTGGTGGGCCCGGTGTCTGCCGTGCCGGTACCGGCGGGTGCGGTCGTGGGGATCGTGCTGGTCTCACCGGTGACAGCAAGGCTGAGGTCTTGTGCAGGTTCCTTCGACGGCGGCACGTCGTAGGTGTTCACCTCGAGATAGTCGATGACCGGGCCGAGGCCATGATTGCGACCCCAGGCCGCCAGCTGCTGCTGCAACGGGTCGCCGCTGTCGTGCGACAGGTACATGCCCACCGATACCAAGTTCCAGATGACGAACGTAGCGGCGAGGCCCTTCGAGGCGGCCCACACAGTGCGCCGGTCTCGCTGGCGGGGCGTCTCGCCGGCGGCGAGGCGCCGTTCGGCCCGTGCGCGGAGCAGCACGTACGGCGGGCGCAGCGACCACGCACACGCCAGCCCCATGACCGCCAGCGCGGTCACGACGGCACCGGCGCCACCGGTGACCAGTAACCCCCAGGTGGCCATCCCGGCAACGAACACGGCAACGGCGAGCGAGATCGGCGGCAGTGCGCTCGTCAACTCGGACTTGAACGAGATCTCACGAGCCACGTAGGGATGATAGGTCGCGGCTCGATGAAAGGGACGGCAGGCTCAGACTCGACGCCCACCAACCTCCACGACCCTTCGACGGCTGGCTGACGCGTACCGACGCTAGAAGGTTCGGAAGCCCCAGTAGTTGACCAAATCGACGTCGTAGTGGATGTAATTGATACTCACGCTGGCATAACAGTTGTATGCCACCCGATTGGAGACAAACACATCCGTGCTCCAATAGGCCTTTCCGTCGGCCAGGGTTCCTGGCCAGCCAGATAGTCCAGCGCCCTCCCACTGTTGCAGCTCAAGCTTCGTCGGCAAGCGCCATCCGGTGCGTCCGTTGACGCTGTAGGCGGCCAGGTTGCTGACCGCTGTGGCGTAGTCGGCCGGCACGCCGAAGCTGGGCACGAACCCGGCCGACGGGTAAGAGCGTTGGAACGACAGCGGCGCCGATTCGACATAGCGCGACCCGGCCGCAGCGAAAGGGTTCGCTGAGACGATGCTGCCACCGCTCGGTCCGATGTCGCCGACGTTGCAGAGACCACCCATTGCACACGTGGGTGGCGCAGCGATAGTCGTGGTGGTGACCACCGGCTTGACGATCGTCGTGGTGGACGTGCTGGTGGTGCTACTGGTGCTCGTGCTGGTCGTAGTCACAGGTGTCGCGGCGGGAATGAAGAAGCGCACTGGGCGCACGCCCAGTGCGCCGAGCTTGCTGGTGCCACTGGAGAGACCGACACTGAACAACATTGCCCAGGCGTTGGCAGCGACGGATGAGTCGGTGGAGCTCCAGTAGACACCGGACGGGAACCCGGCGCGCATGGTGCCGGCGGCGGCTGAACAGATGGTTCCGGTGGTGACGTTGCGCGCGTACAGGCACAGCTTGTTCAGTTCATCTTTGGTCGGCAGATGCCAAGTAGTGGCACCGCTCCCCCGGTAGGCGTTGGCCGCGGCGATCGCCGCCACCCACGACAACGCGGGTTCGGAGAGGCCGCCGCTCCAGTTGCTGGGAGCTGCTTCCATGTACTGAGAGCCAACCGGAGCCGTCATATCGACGAAGAACACCGGGCCGCCGCTGGGGCCGACATCGCCGACCTTGGCGGTGTAGACCACCGGAGCAGTGGTGGCTGTCGGCTTCGTGGTGGTTGTGGTCGAGGTGGATGACGACACCGTCGGCGTCAGGATCGTGGTCGTCGGGATGGTGGTGGTCGCAGGGATCGTGGTGGTGGGGATCGTGGTGTTCGCGCCCGACACCAACAAGGCGTTGGTCATCTGCACCCCGTAACAGTTGCCCCAGTAGTTGGCGGACACACCCGACAGCGTGATCGTGACCGGCTCGTTGATCACCGTGGTCGTCACCGACACCGACACCACTTTCGGCGTTGCGTACCCCGAGGGGGTGGTCTGACCTTTCGTGGCGGTTTCGTTCGAGTCCTGCAAGACCACCTGGAACGGACTCGCCATAGAACCGTCGAACACCGTGACGGAGAACGTCACCAGACCAGGCGACGGCACCACCACCTTCTGCGTCACCGCTTGCGATGTGAACGAGAACGTCAACGAGTTCGGCGCCCACTTGCCCAGCGATGGAGTGCTCACACCCGCAGCAGCACAGCCATCACCCAGCGTGTAGCCGGTACCGACCCAACCGCCAGCGCCGGCGGTGAACGTGCCGTTCACCAACACCAGCGGAGCGGCGGGTGCGGTGGTCGCCGACACGGTCGCAGCGGTCGCAATAGCGGTTGCCGTCGACACCAACGACGCGTTGGTCATCTGTACGCCGTAGCAGTTGCCCCAGTAGTTGGCCGACACACCCGACAACGTGATCGTCACCGGCTCGTTGACCACCGTGGTCGTCACCGACACCGACACTGCCTTCGCCGGAGTGAAGGCCCAACCAGTAGCCGCCTGACCTGCCGTGGCGGTCTCGTTCGAGTCCTGCAACAACACCTGGAACGGACTCGCCATCCCACCGTC
>CAEZYF010000035.1_pt1 | contig 37341 bp, 30 predicted proteins | sample 7265441 | NCBI WGS metagenome assembly CAEZYF01 (sample SAMEA6813927, study PRJEB35770) | freshwater metagenome | biome: Freshwater; feature: Freshwater reservoir; material: water | place: Czech Republic | collected 2017-04-14 | depth 30m m | reverse complement strand
CGTCATCGAGAAGATCCGCAGAATCAGCCACGGCTACCGCAACTACGACAACTATCGCCGCCGCCTACTCCTCGGCTGCGGCATCCAATGGACTACCGTCCCCACCTACAGAATCAGAGGCCGCCACCCAGCGTTGGCCGCGTAGAGCCTTGAAAGCCATTTCGACACAGTAACCGAACAATGACCCCGATCCGACCGAATGCTCGGAGCGGTCGGCGGTGAGGCGTTCAGCCGTCGACAGCGGGCAGATACAGCGAGACCGTCGTACCGTTATTCGGGCTGCTGTCCAGGGTGAGGTGTCCGTCGTATTGGTGAATCACACCGTGCACCATCGACAGACCGAGCCCCGCGCCACGTGCTGCAACGCCGGTGCGCGAGGTGTGGAACGGCTCCCAGACCTTGGGTAGGCGGTCGGCTTCGATACCGCAACCGTCGTCGGTGACGGCGATGCGAACCCAGCGGCGAGGTTCGGTGCGATGCGCCAAGTGGCAGTTCGCCTCCGGGCATTCGCGTACCTCGATATGGATCGAACCGCTGCCGGCGATCGAGGCGGCAGCGTTGTCCAGCATTTCCAGCATCACGACGCTCAACGCTTCAGGGGCGATCAGCACCTCTGGGATCGCGTCCGCGATGTCGATGCTGAGAGCCACCTCCTGTGCAAGACGGTCGCGCAACACCGTGTGCATGCTCTGACACATCTCCGGGATCGACACGGGTTCGATTGCACCCGGTCGGCCACTGGCGAACGACATCAGCCCATTCACCAACGAGCCCGCACGAGCAATCGCCGCAAGGCTCTGAATGAGGGCGTCGTTCGGCGTCTCCAGAGAGCGTTGCAGCCGCTCCAGGTTGCCGCCGATGACCTGCAGCAGGCTGCTGAACTGATGGGCGAACGCACCGGCCGTTCGGGCGAGCCCCTCGAGCCGCTCGCGCTGCTGAGATTTCTGCTCAGCAGCGCGGTGCTCGGTCACATCGAGCATGGTGAGCATGGACCGACGGACTCCATCAGCGCCGACGTCGGTCAGTACGGCGCGGGCCTCGACCCACCGCTCCGAGCCATCGGGCCGCACAATCCGGCCCAACACCTCAGCATCGCTGGCGCCGATCAGCACAGTCGCGATCTGATCCAGTTGGGCACGGTCGTCGGGGTGAACAATTGCTCGCACGCTCGTCCGGGTGCTGACTTCGCTCAGCGACCGGCCGGTCAATTCTGCTGCGTTGGGGCTGACGAACTCGAACTCGTCGCGATCGGCGCGAGCCACCATGACGGTGACCGGCAGTTCGGCGAGCAGGCTCCGATAGTGACGGTCCAACGCCGCGAGGCGATCGATCAGTTCCTGGTCGGCCGAACGATCCATGGTGACCTCGGCCAAATGCCCATCGATTCGACTCACCGTGGACACGGCACGCGTCCACCCAACTCGCCGATGGTCGGCTTCGATCAGTCGCCTGGCAGGACTGCCATGCCACGCAGTATTCGCCGCGGCGAGCCATTCGTCGAAGTCGGGGCACACTGCGCTGGCCAATACTTCGACGCTGTTCCCCCACACGGACTCGGCCTTCGAGTTGGCCCACATCACATGGGCATCGACGACGGTGTTTGACTCGTTCACCACGGGGCGGAGCAAGGCAACGCTGACATCGAGCTGGAGGAGCAGATGTAACGGGTCGGCGGACTCTTTGGTCACGACTTGGTGACGTCGCGATCGGTGGACATTTCGGCACAGTAGCTGAATACTCGACGACAGTTTGACCGACAGTTTGACCGACAGCTCGGCGCTGCCGGTGACGACGCGTTCAGCCGTCGACAGCGGGCAGATACAGCGAGACAGTCGTACCGATATTCGGGCTGCTGTCCAGGGTGAGGTGTCCGTCGTATTGGTGAATCACACCATGCGCGATGGAAAGGCCGAGGCCCGCACCACGCGCTGCGATGCCGCTGCGCGACGTGTAGAACGGCTCCCAGACCTTCAGCAAGCGGTCGGCTTCGATACCGCAGCCGTCGTCGGCGACGGTAATGCAAACCCAGCTGCGCGGTTCGGCGCGATGCGCCAAGTGGCATCGTGCCTGCGAGCGTTCGCTCACCTCAATACGGACCGACCCGCTGTCAGTGATCGAGGCCGCTGCGTTGTCAAGCAGTTGCAGCATCACGACGCTCAACGCGTCGGGGGCGATCAACACGTCCGGGACGGTGTCGGCGACGTCGAGAGTGAGACCCACCGCCTGTGGAAGACGACCACGAAACACCGTGTGCATGCTCTGACACAACGCTGAAGCCGACACAGCTTCGGCTGCACCCGGTCGGCCACTGGCGAACGACATCAGCCCATTCACCAACGAACCTGCACGAGCAACCGCCGCCAGGCTCTGACCGACGGCGTCGGCGGGTGTCTCCACCGAGCTATGCAGCCGCTCCAGGTTGCCACTGATGACCTGCAGCAGGCTGCTGAACTCGTGGGAGAACGCACCAGCCGTGCGGGCGAGTGCCTCGACCCGCTCGCGCTGTTGGGCTTCCTGCTCGGCAGCGCGGCGATCGGTCACATCGGACACGGTGAGCAGGAGGCGGCGGACTCCCTCAGCGACGACACCGTCCAGTGTGACGCGAGCCTCGATCCATCGCACGGAACCGTCAGGCCGCAAGATGCGGCCCGCGGCAGCAGCTTCGTTGGCGTGGATCAGCACCGATGCCATTTCATCGAGTTGAGCAACGTCGTCGGGGTGCACGATTGCCCTCAAGCTTGATCGCGTGTTGAGTTCGCTCAGCGGGCGACCGGTCAACTCCGTTGCGTTGGGGCTGACGAACTCGAGCTCGTCGCGATCAGCGCGAGCGACGAAAACGGTGACTGGCAGTTCGACGAGGAGATTTCGGTAGCGACGGTCCAGTGCCGCGAGACGATCGATCAGATCTTGGTCAGCCGAACGATCCACGATGACTTCGGCGAGATAGCGATCGATGCGAGTCAACGTGGACTCGGCACGCGTCCACCCAACTCGCTGAGGGTCGGCTTCGATCAGCCGTTTGGTAGCACTGCCTTGCCATGCAGTATTCGCCGCATCGAGCCATTCATCGAAGTGTGCGGCCATGGCACTGGCCAGCGATCCGACGCTGTTCCCCCACGCTGATTCCGCCTTCGCGTTGGCCCATAACACGGAGGCATCGACGACGTTGTTCGCTTCGCTCAACACTGGAAGGAACAACGCGATTCCGGCATCGAGCTGGAGCAACAGCGGTAGCGGGTCGACTGATTCTGCATTCATGGTTCCGCCGATCCAATAAACGTGAGACGATCGTCATATTAACCGATGAGCGACCCCCCCCCCGAATCGGGACTGTGTGCGGCCAGTCACGTACCCGCCTGTGGCAACCGTCGGTCGTTGCGCCGATGAAGGGGTATGAGAGAACGATCATCGGTCACTCACCACAGTCAGCGGTTGCTCGCCACCACCGCCGCTGTGCTCACGCTCCTGCTCGTGGGAATCACCAACCTCCCGGCACCCCGGTCGCTCGCGCTACAGCCGACCCACACCGCGACAGCGAACGAGGTCACCTCGACCACGGTCGCCACGCCGAGCACCACTCGTCCGGTGCCAGTGACCGCTGCCCCGGTCAGCGCCGCGGTGGTCGCCGCCCCCGTGGTGACCACCACCCCGGAGACCACGCCAGTCCCGGCCAACAACGACGGACTCTGCACACAGCAGCAGGTCGAGCTCTTCCTCCACACGCTGCTCGACCCTCACGGGATTGCGATCCCCGCCGTCACCATGCTTCTCGCCGGATCCCACTCCACATACAAGGTCGGCGCAGGACTGATCAAGGTCGCGACGTGCACCACGCACAGCATCGCCGCCCACGAGGTCGGCCACTACGTGATGGATCTCGCCAACGGCTACGACTTCGGGCAGCACAAGTCTGAGGCCGCCGCCTACTTCACCGGTGCCCACTGGATCCATGGCAACGAGTCGTACCCCGGGATCGAGTACGCCGCCCATTGCGTCGGCAACCAGCTGTACGGCAACGGTGCCTACACGAAGTGCCCGGACACCACGATGGCCGCCTACGCCCGCGCCATCATCAACCGTGCTGCTGGCTGAGCGCCGCAGCGGGCGGGGCGACGCCCATGGTCCCTAGAATCCGAACCGTGCAACAACCCGATCACGACGCCACGGTGCTCCCACGCCGCGACCGAATCGCCCGAATCGGCGAGGCCGCCATCATCTTCGTCAGCATCCCTGCGCTGTCGTTGTTCATCATGTCGATCGTCACCTTCATATGGGGTGGCGTGAAGGTGTGGAAGTTCGTCGAGTTGTTGTTCGACGATGGCGTCGATGCCCCGATCGCGGTCGTTCGGCTGCTCCAGGCGATCGATGTGTATCTGCTCGGCACGGTGCTGCTGATCCTGGCTCTCGGGTTCATCGAGCTGTTCGTCACCCCACTTCGGTTGCCCGGCTGGTTGGTGATCAAGAACCTTGCCGACCTGAAAGGGAAGCTGGTCGATGTCATCCAGGTCGTGGCCGCAATCAAGTTCCTCGAGAAGCTGGTGCTCGATAACGACGCGCTCGACGTGCTCTGGTACGGCATCGCGGTATCGCTCCTGATCGGTGCCCTGCTCGCCGTCAGATGGGTCGGCAAGCAGAGCCACTGACTCGCAGCGGGCGCTCAGGCGAACGTCGGCAGGACCTTGGCGCCCTCGCCGTGCAGCAACCCGTCCATGTAGGAGGCCAGCCAGATGATCATGGCCGCGTTGGCTACGGCGCCGCGGCGGGCCTTCGCAGCATCGCGGTCGCCGAGAGCTTGCACCATGGTGAGCGCCGTGGCCTGCACCGTTTCCAGGAACGATGAGCTGACGTCGAGGAGCTGGTCGTACTCCGACTGGGGGAAGCCCTGGACGGACAGACCGGAGCTCCACACGGACCGACCGCGGGGAACGGCAGCCTCCTGGACCGGGAGCAGCTCGGCGGTGACCTCCGAGTACGAGCCGCCGGCAGCGAGACCGGCCTGCACATCGGCGAGTTCTGCGAGCACCGCGAGGCGCGCCGAGGCGTACGTGCATCCGAACAGTCCGCTCGCCTCGATCTGGAACTTCGCTCCGGCGACCAGGCCCTCCGGCGGCGCGGCGAGGATCTCGAGCATGTAACCGAGGTTGTAGCCGAAGCTGTCCGTGAGGCCGGGCACCGGCTGCCCGGTCTCGTCCGGCGCCGGTGTGTCGAGCAGGCTGGCGTGTGCATACGCCAGGACGGTCGCGTCGTCGGCGTCCGCGGCCGTGAGCGCCGCGCCGGCACGCTCCATCGTCGCCTGGAACTTCTCCTCGCCGGGGACGATGTTCACGAGGTTCAGCATCGCGTCGGGCTGCGCCTGCTCGATCTCGCCGCGGAGCCACCGGCCGCCGAAGTAGCCGGAGAGATGCATGAGCCACATGAGGCCGCCCCGGCTGTCGCTGTCGCGGCCCGAGAAGATGCGATCGAACACCTCGACCGGCACATGGCCGAAGAGGAACCGGGCCATCTCCGGGGAGGCAGCGCCGATGGTTCCCAGATAGTCGTCGAACAGTCGATCAAGCAGATCGGGGTCGGCGTTCATCACCGGGGTTGCGAACATCGGGTGGTCAACGAGCTGTACGCGCATGGCGCACGATACCCGAGCACCAGCGGCGCAGCGAGACGGGGTCGCAGTCACGAAGCTGACGAACTCGAGCGCCATTTAGTGTCACAACTGTCCTGGCCAGGCGAACCCGGAAATTCATGCAGCTTTTGACAGCGTGTGTCCATTAGCGGAAACTGTCCGACTGCAGTGTGGGCGTCGGCGGTCGATCAACGGGGGAACGTCATGGAGTTAGCAACAGGTGGATCCTCTCGACGCGCGAAGCGTCGTCGGCGGGCGCTCGTTGTCGGCATCGCCGCAGCCGCAGCCTGCGCTGCGGGCATCGCCGCGCTCCTCTTCGGCGGCAGTGACGCCGGCCGCGCGGGCACGCTCACCGGCGACACGGTGGTGGCCACCACGGCGGCGCCCACCGGCGACCCACTGGTCACCGGTGGCGGCGCGCAAGGGCTGCTCGACATGCTCGGCATCCAGATGCCCACCACCCTGTCGGGTGGCAACTTCGCCGTCGCCGCCGGCTTCACCATCGATGCGGTCAGCATCGAGCAGCAGAGCGATGGTTCGTTCAAGGGTTCGGCGACCGTCAGTGTCGGCGGTAGCGGCCTGCATCTGCGGATGAACGTCCTCTTCACCAGTAAGAACGACTGGACGTTCACGGTGGCGTCCGGGACGGCGTCGACGTTCAGCCCGGTCGCGGGCATCTCCATCGACACCTCCACGATCCAAGGCTCAATCAGCATGGTGGCCGGGTCCACCAACTGGGCGATCGCCGGCTCCACCATCACGTGGAACGTGGCGCCAGGAGCCACGCTCGTGACGCAGTTCTCCCTCTCCAACACATGCCCCCTGTCGCCAGCCACCAAATGTCCGTCGGCTAATTCGAAGTCGGCGTACCTCGGCATGCCGGCCGCGAGCCTCAAGGTGGACGGCTTCGCGAACACGATCACCCTCGCGGGCGGCGTCGACCTGTCGGGCGGCTGGGCGCGTCTGGAAGGCTCGGTGGGCAACATCGCCTTCGAGGGCAACGGCATCACCAACACGCAGCTCGTCGTGTGGCGCGGCGAGCGCAATGACTCCTACGACTCGAGCATGGTCATGCCCGACCTGTCCTCGCTGAACGGCGGCACCAACCTCGAGTTCTGCGGCACGTTCACCATCTCGATCCCCAAGATCACCAACAAGTCCACCGGAGGCTGCGCCCGCTGGAGCAAGCAGGGCATCGTCCTCGCCCAAGCCGGCGGCGGCACCACAGTGGTCACTTCCGTCCCGTCCACCGACGCGAGCGGCTCGTCCTCAAGCCTCGCCGCTGGTGCACAGGTCAAGGGACTCGCCTGGACGAACCTCGCGAACGCGGCCAGCTTCAACATCTCCTTCGGCGGCGTGCAAACTGCGCTCGCCAACCGCACCTGGAGCCTCGCCGGTACCGGCAACCTGCCGGGTGCCGCCGCCAGCGCGCTCGGGGTGAACCTGGGCAGCGCAGCGCAACTGCTGTTCGATCTGCGCGGCACCTTCTCGGCCACCGAGATCTCGCTGTCCGGCCAGGTCCCTGTGTCGCTACACATCGGCAGCGCACCGTTCGTGCTCGACGTCAAATCACTCACGGCCTCGTTGTCCGCCGACACATCGGGCAAGTTCTCGTTCTCCATCGGAACGCAGACCGACGTGACGCTGGGCTACGCACCACAGACGCGGGCGATCACCTCGTCACTGACACTCGCCGCGGCGACGAAGCCGTCGGTGGGTATGTCGCTGTCGCTCAGCGCCGTCGGGAACACCAACGCGGCCGATGCCGGCGTCACCGGCCTCAGCTCATCCTCGCGCCTGACGCGACCCGACCTCGCGACGTTCATCTGGCCGGACCAGTTCGGCATCAAGGGCATGAACCTGTTCGGCTTGTCGGCGTCCATCGGCTGGGCAGGTGGATCCCCTGTCGTCAGCTTCACGAGCACCACCTACCTCAACCCGGCGGGCGCCGACATGGCGCGCGTGCTGCAGTGCAACGGCGCGTGCGACGCGAGCGACTGGATGATCAGCACCCTGGCGGTGAGCGCGAGCTACACCAACCCGTGCTTCGCCTATGGCTTCGACGGTTCGGCGGGCGGCTCCACGCTCGCGATCGACGGTGGCGTGATGCGCACCAGCGTGTTCAAGGTCGGCTTCGCGCCGAGCGGGTGCAGCATCCAGGCGGGCGGCTCCACGTTCAGCCTGCCGCCGGGTTTCGCCGGGTTTGCGTTCACGACGACATTCGGCAACACGACCCTCAACGTCGCGACGCAAGTCTCCATCGAAGGCTTCGAGTTCTCCGCCGCCCTGACCAACTTCCAGCTCGGCGGCATCTCCTACCCGAGCATCACCCTGTTCGTGAAGATCGACGACGCCGGCAGCGAGATCACCTTCACCGGGCAGATGCAGTCGGCCCTCGGCGACGCCGACGTCTCGTCCAGCTTCGTCGCCAACTCCAGTGGCATGTCGCAGTCGTTGAGCGCATCGGTCACCAACTGGTCGATGGGCCGGGCGGACACCATGGAAATACCGGAGTTCAACTTCACGACGAGCATCTCGCTTCCCTCCAGCGGCGGCTGTGCCGACTTCTCGGCATCGGCGAGCGGCTCGATGAAGGTGAAGTCGAAGACCTACACCATCAAGGACGCCAGCTTCCGGCTGACCTGCAACGGCCTGCAGAGCCTCACCCTCGCGATCAACATGGAGCACACGAGTAGCGGCGGTGCAGTCCTGACCACCGAGTTCAGGCTCAACTACTCGAAGACCTCGAGCCAGACCTCGCTGGCCGGTGGCGCCTCCTTCGGCTACCAAAAGTACGGCAGTTGGTCGTTGTACGGCTCGACGTTCTCACGCCACATCAGCATCAACATCTACGCGAACTTCTCGCTGGTGGTGGGGTCCGAGAGTTCCGCCGCCTTCTCGTTCGGCGGCGGATTCAATGCCGACCGGGTGTCCGGATCGCTCGACTGCTTGTGGACCAGCACCTCGTCGGATTTCCGATGCAGCGGTTCACTCCGCCTCAACCCGTCGTGGGCTGGCATCTACCACAAGACCTGGGGCGATCTGTAGCGACCACGCTGCAGGCCGGCCCGTTCGGGTTGCCACGCGTGCGTGCCGCGGTGCGTGAAGGTGTCCTCGCATGCCCACCGGGTTTGAGCGAGCCCTGCGGTCTCCACGGTGCCGGCGAGCAACAGGATGTCGTAGATGTCGTGGACGCGCGGATTGGAACCCTCCGCCGGCATTTCCGTACAGGCGTGGAGCTTCTGTGCGATCTGGTAGTGCACCGCTGAGGGGCAGGGGTAATGCCGGCTCTGATGATCTCGGTACGTTCGGTGAGTTTGCCGGTGAAGCCTTCCCAACCAGAGTTCAGCCGCTCACCGATCTCGGCGAAGGCATCGTCCAGGCTCACATTCACGAGCGCGTCCACATCCCGAGATGCTCTGGCCGCGACTCCGAAACGGATCTCCATGCTGGCGCCACCCTTCAACGCGAGGCGGGGAGCGCCACCCTGGTCGAGCCCGTCGAGGATCGTCGCGAGCACCGAGATCGCGACCAGCCGTCGAAGCCGACCGGCGGTCGCCTGCACATCGGTGTTGTCACGCGACCACTCGTTCAGTAGTCGCTCAAGGTGGGCCAGGTTTCCGGGCCGTCGGTCAGCGGCCATCGCCGCCGCCGTGGTGCTTCTCGGGCAGCGCGCGGTCGTAGAGGCGGACGAGGAGGCGAGCCGCCGTCTGCATTCCGATGTGCTCGCGCGCTTGCGCTCGCCGGACTGCCTGCTCGATCATGTCGCCGGCCACACCCCAGTCGATGGCCTGGCGGATTGCAAGTGCAGGAGACACCACCGGCACACCGTGCACCTCGTCGCGGTCCGCCGCATCGACGGAGATGTGGTGGATCTCATAGAGCTCGCCGCCCGCTCGGCGGGGCCGGTACCCGGGGGGCACGGCCATGTGGATCTTGCGCGGATTCACATCCGCCAGATCCCAGAGCACGAGCCCCGATTCCCCGGCGATCAACCCGCGGCCCTTCGCCCACAGCACCGCCTCCATCAGCTCGGTCTGCTCATCGAACGGCACCGTCGAGATCCGATACACGCCCTGGGCTCGGCGCTCGAGCACGCCAGTCGCAGCCATCCGACGCACCTGGTCATCTGCAACATCGACCCCTGCCGCCTGCACGACCGTGAACAGACCATGCTGCTGAGCGGCCACCTCCAACAGACGAGCGACAGGGTTCTTCATGGGCAAAACTTACGCCCACAGCCACGCTTCTGCAACTAGATGCACGCTGTTAGTCACAAATGCGTGGCCAACGAGCACGCTTCTGCGAGTCCTGGAGCAGGTCTGGGCGTCAGGCAACGACGACGTTGAGTGGTGGTAGTGACCGATTCTGGCGATGTTAGGGGTGTCGTCGACGTCACGGAGGGCGCCGGCAGGGCTTGAATCTGCGACCGTCGGGATCTTGGCCCGATGGGGATGGGTCTAACTGGGCCTGACGAGCCGCGTTGCTGGTCGACCTTGGCGCCACACGATGCGCTCCGCGCGCAATAGAACGTCTATTACAGCTCTAATCTGCGTTGTAACGCACTACACTGCGTCGTCGGAGGTGGACGTTATGGCCAAGCGCATGATCACGCTCACCCGCCCGAGCGCCGACGCGCTCGCCGTTCTCGGGCAGCAACTCCACGAGGCTCGCCTGGACAAGGGATGGACAGTCATCGACACCGCCGGCCGGTTGGGTGTCGACCCTCGCACGGTACGGGCCGTCGAACACGGCTCGCCGACCGTCACGATCGGCACGGTGTTCAACGCAGCGTTCCTCCTCGGCGTGAACCTGTTCGGGCTCGATTCGCAGGCACTGGCCGAAGCGCGCCGGCGCGGCGAGGACACGCTCGCACTGCTCCCCAGCAGGGTGCGCCAGACGAGGAGGGACCGGTTCGATGGCATCGACTTCTGACGGGCCCCGCAGGGCGTACGTCTGGGTGTGGCTTCCCGGGCACACCGGGCCGGTGTTCGCAGGTGCGCTCGAGCTCAGGAAGCGCCAGACGGTGCGTTCCCGATCCGCACAGGGTGGCGGACCCTTCGATTTCGCGTACAGCCCTGCGTATCTCGAGCGTCCCGACGCAATCAGCCTGTACACGCCCGAACTGCCACTTGAGGGAGGCTGGCAGGAACCCGGCGAGGAACGGTCGATGGCCGGGTGCTTGCGGGACGACAGCCCGGACTCATGGGGTCAGCGCGTCATCGACAACCGCCTGTTCGCCAGGCGCGGGCCCACCACGGGCGGCGTCGATGTCGATGACCTGACCTACCTGCTGGAGTCGGGCTCCAACCGGATCGGTGCGTTGGACTTCCAGACCAGCCACACCACCTACGTCCCCCGACAGACCACTGCGACGCTCGACGAACTGCACCAGGCCGCCCAGGCATTGGAGGACGGCACGCTGACAGCCGAGCTCGCGATAGCGCTCACGCAAGGCACCGCCGTCGGCGGCGCACGACCGAAAGTGATCGTCGCCGGCGACGACGGCCGCGAATACATCGCCAAACTGTCGCTGTCGACCGACCCGTACCCGATCGTGAAAGCCGAGGCGGTCGGCATGGAACTCGCCCACCGTGTCGGGATCCCCGTGCCCCACACCGAGATCGTTCGATCGTTGGGCCGCGATGTCCTGCTCGTCGAACGATTCGACCGGCCCGGCGACAAGACCCGACGCATGATCGTGTCGGCGCTGACCCTGCTCGGCTTCTCCGACTTCCTCGGCGCCCGCTGGTCGAGCTACCCCGAACTACTCGACACACTTCACCAGCTCGCGGCACCGGGAGCCGGCGGCCTTGGGCGCGCGCTGCTCGAGCGAATCATCCTCAACATCCTCATCGGCAACACCGACGACCAGGCCCGCAACCATGCCGTGTTCTGGGACGGCCAGCACGTGGAACTCACCCCGGCCTACGACCTGTGTCCACAGCTGCGGACAGCTCGGGAAGCGAACCAGGCGATGGACATCGGCCGCGCTGCGTCGCCGATGGTGCAAGGAACCCGCGCCAGCAACCGCTCGACCATCATCGCGGCCGCAGCCGATTACGGCGTGACGCCAGCCGAGGCTGCCGACATGTTCGACCGTCAGGTGCACATCATCCGGACCCAATGGGACGACGCCGTCGCGGTTGCCGAGCTCACACGGCGCGAGGCCGACCTGCTCTACGAACGCCAAGTCGTCAACGCCTACGCATTGACCTGAGCGCGCAACCTGGCGGGGATCAACACAGCAACTGGGTGCACGAAGTCCACTCGGGCAAGCCAGCAGACATCGAACAGTTGTCCCGTGCTTACGTGATGGTGGCGCCTTCGGGTTGTCGGCCCGACGGGGTGGGGTTCAAAGTCCACCAATGTCCAGGAATGTCCACTTCAGGAGCACCTGGGTTGGCTTCGTTCGATCATGCGACCTCCCGCTGACGGTCCACGAGGCGGATACCGGTCCACACCTCGGCCAAGCTCCCGCCGATCCGACGTTGTGCCGATCGCACACCCGCTTGGGAACGTACGGCTCGACCGAATGCAATCGCCGTGTAGTGCGGGAGGCCATTCGTCGCAGCATGTGCGTTGCAAGCATCGAGCAGCAGCCGCTTCGGTGTCACGGTCACTGACGCAGTCCATCCGGCCCATCGTTATGGCGCGTTGCTCGGCGCCTACACCGCGTTGAAGACGCAAGATGACCCCTTGCCCTTTCCACAGGGTTGGCAGTGTGTAAGCGTGACGTGATGACTGCGCAAGGTGGACGCGAACGATTGCTGACCCCGTCGAAGGTGACGGCATGGCTGGACTGCGCGCACTTTCTCACGCTGCAGCACCAAGTCGACGACGGCGTGCGTGCCAAGCCCACCGGCGGCATGGGTGAGTTCGCCCAGCTGCTGATGGACAAGGGCCTCGAGCATGAGCAGGCATGCCTGGAGGCGTACCGTATTGAGCCGGGCGACGTATACGAGGTGCCCGACCGCGTCAAGCATGAGTCTTTCTCCGACTGGGTCGTTCGCGCTGGCGACGTACTCGCGCTCGGTCATCAGGCTGTGTATCAAATGCCCTTCGTGCACGAAGGCATGCGCGGCATTGCAGACTTCCTGCTGCGTGTCGACCTGCCCGATGGCTCGTTCACCTACGAGCCCGTTGATGCAAAGTTGGCGCGCAAGGAGGCCAAGCCGGGCCATGCGTTGCAGCTGTGCTTCTACGCCGAGGCGATCGAGGCCCAGGGCTTGCCGGCGCCGGCGAACGTGCACATCTGGCTTGGCTCGGGCAGAGTCGAGACCATCCGTCTGGCGGACATCCGTGCCTATTGGGCGCGAATCCGCAAGCAACTCGCGGTCGCGCTTGAACCTGCGCCAGAGGCTGCGCCGAGCAAGCCAGCAAAGTGCAGCCACTGCGGGTTCTGCGCGTTTGCCGAGTTATGCGAGGCCGAGTGGCGTGCGGCAGACGCGCTGCAGTTCGTCGCCGGCATCCGTTCGACCGAGTCGGCGACGTTGGAAGCAGACCACGTGCTGACGATGGCCGTACTGGCGGAAGTCGATCGGCCAGTCGCCGGTTTGGACGCGGAACGCCAGACACTGTTGACGAAGCAGGCTTCGCTGCAGGTGCGGGCTCGCAACGCACCCGACCAGTTGCCGCCGTTCGAACTGCTCGCCGCCAGCGGCCCGGAGGAACTTGCACTGGGGTTGGGCGCCTTGCCCGCGCCCGACGATGGCGACGTGATCCTCGACTACGAGGGCCACCCGTTCTGGCGCGCCGACACCGGCCTGTTCTTCCTGTTCGGTCTGCTCACGAAGCAGGGCGCTGACTGGATGTACGACGGGTGGTGGGCCCACGACCTCGACGGTGAGGGGGTACGCACGAAGCAGTTGATCGAGTACCTCGCTGAGCGCCGCCAGCAGTACCCAGGCATGCACGTGTACCACTACAACCACACGGAGCGCAGCTCGCTCGAACAGCTAGCCGCCGACCACGGCGCGGATCAGGTGTTGTTGGGAAAGCTCGTTCAGACTGCTCTGTTCATTGACTTGCTGCAGGTGGTGCGCCACGGCGTGATCGCTGGCGTCGAGTCGTACGGGCTCAAGCACATGGAGCGGTTCCCCGGGTACGAACGCAGTCACGACATCGACGCGGGTGCCGGCGCCGTCGTGGAGTACGAGCGCTTCATGAACGTGCCGAACGACGAGGCGCTGACACGGATCGCCGCGTACAACGAGGATGACGTGCGAGCCACATTGGCACTGCGCGAGTGGCTGATCAGTCTGCGCGAGCAATCCATGCCGTGGCGCGCTGCGGCGATCGAGCAACCCGAGCACGAGGACACTGAGCTCGATGAGCAGGTGGCCGCGCTGCATGAGTTCCCTCCTGACAGCGACGAGTACCTGATGGGCGATCTGCTCGGCTACTGGTTTCGAGAGGGTCGTGCCAACACCGCGCAGGTGTTGGCGAAGCTCCAGAAGGACAGCGACGAACTTCGAGCCGATCCGACGACGATCGGCGGCCTGAGGTACGTCGGAACGTTCGAGCGTGTTGGGTTGAGAGGTAAGCCGCTGAAGTGGCCCGGCGCGGAGTTCGCCATCCCGCTACAGCCGATCGGGGACAAGATGCGCCCCGATCGTTCCACCCGCGATGTGAGCGTCTGCTACCTCGGCGGCGAGAGCTCGGTGGGCCGGGCCAAGGTTGTCGAAGTCGATGACGAAAACGGCAGGTTGGTCCTGGAATGGAATGAGAGTTGCCAGGAGCTTGGCATGCTGCCCGCAGGTCTTGCATTGAACCCTCGGGTGTCCCCGCGACCGAAACCGCAATCGCTTTCCGCGATTGCAGCACCAGTGCTGGCGGGTGACCACACCCCATCGGCGGCCCAGGCGATCCTGTCCGCCGCGCCACCTGCATTCACAGCAGGCAACGGTCCCGCGGCAGGCTTCTTCACCGACGAGGTCGAAGATGTGATGCGGTGGGCGTTGCACCTCGATCACACGTGTGTCCCGATTCAAGGCCCACCTGGTACCGGTAAAACCTGGATGGGAGCCCACCTCGTGCACGCACTGGTGAAGGCCGGCCAGAGGGTCGGCATCACGGCCACCAGCCACCATGCGATCGACAACCTGTTGTCTGAGATCGTTGACGTCTTCACGAACGCCGGTGACATCGGCCTGTTGCACGGGGCGCGCAAAGGAGCGCACGACGCGACGCCAGACGTCCCGCAGATCGCTCGTATCGAGAAGAACTCCGACTGCGCTTCGGGCACCTTCAACTTGGTGGCAGCGACGACATGGCTGTTCGCAGGAGAAGACATGGCCGCCGCGCCGGTCGACGTGTTGATCATCGATGAGGCCGGTCAGCTGGGTCTGGCCGACGCTCTTGCGGCGGCGCGGTCCGCCCACAACGTGATCCTGTTGGGCGACCCGCTGCAGCTGCCGCAGGTGTCGCAGGCCACCCACCCGGGACGCTCGGGGGCCAGCGTGCTCGAGCACGTGCTCGGCCCTGGTGTGGCCACGGTGCCGCCCGAGCGCGGCGTGTTCCTCACCGAGACACGTCGGATGCACCCCGACGTGTGCCGGTTCATCTCGCACCAGATCTACGAGGGCCGCCTGCACTGGCACGAGTCGTGCGAACTGCAGGGCACCGACGAGGGCACCGGCCTGCGCTGGCTGCGTGCACACCACACCGACTGCTCCACCGAGTCGGCCGACGAAGCGGCGCTCGTAGTGACTGAGGTGCAGCGATTGATCGGCAAGGGCTGGACCGATGCCGACGGCGCCGCTGGAACGCTGGTCGCGACCGACTTCATGGTGGTAGCGCCCTACAACGACCAGGTGCGCCTACTACGTCGAGCGTTCGATACGGCCGAGCTGCACGGTGTGCGGGTGGGTACGGTCGACAAGTTCCAGGGCCAGCAGGCGCCGGTGGTGTTCTTCACCATGACGACCTCCACCGCCGACGACATGCCCCGCGACTCTGGATTCCTGTTCAGCCGCAACCGCCTGAACGTCGCGCTCAGCCGCGCGCGGTGCCTGGCCTACGTGGTGTGTACCGATGAGCTGTTGAACAGCCGGGCGCGCACAATCGAAGAGATGAAACTGATCGCGACACTGTGCGCTGCCGTGGACTACGCAGAAGCGCAAGGCTGACACCACGACCCGAACAGGAAGGTTCGCGTCGCCCCAGGTTTTGTGAGTGAGCGGATCGTCGATGATCAAGGCCGATGGCGGCTGCCCTGGCTGTGGCCTCGGCTCTCAGGCCTTCGAATGCGGTAGAGGATCGGTTTGTGCCACCTACTCATGTGCGGGCGAAGTCATCAGGTCCTGAAATAGGTGCCGGGCCTGCGGATGGCGGGATGGAGCTGCTGGGCTGGGCCGCGTCGGTACAGCTCGGCTTGGCGTCCGATACCTCCGGCCGGCAGGCGTTTGTCGCCGGTCGACTCGACAAAGCCGGGGGTTTGCAGCACGCGGTGGCGGAAGTTGCCAGCGTGCACAGACGAGCTCCAGACAGCCTCGTAGACGGCGCGAAGCTCCGCCAGCGTGAACTCGGGTTGGCAGAACTTGGTGGCGGCCGGCGTCTCCTCGATCAGGACCCGAACCAGTTCGACAGCGTCCTGAAGCAGTTGCCGATGGTCGAACGCGAGCGCTGGGCTATCGGCGAGCAACTGGGCGACGGGGATGACCGCGGCGTCGCGGGCATCGGTGCCAGCAGCGGTCGGCGGCAGGTCCGGAACTAGAGCGACATAGGAGATGGTGATGACCCGTTTCTCCTTGCGTGGGTCGCGGTCCGGGTTGCCGTAGGCAGCCACTTGAGTGATGTCATCGGGTCTGAGCGCAAGGTTCGTCTCCTCGGCAAGCTCGCGTAGCGCCGCCTCGGGCAGGTCCTCGTCATCGTGGACGAAGCCGCCCGGTAGCGCATACAAACCCTTAAACGGTGCTTTGTCGCGCACGATGACAACCGCGCAGAGTTCATCGCGGATCAGCGTCAGCACAGCGATGTCGGTGGAGACATCCAGCGGTCGCTTCCGGTAGTTGGTCACGCCAGGAACATTACCTCTTCTAACTCTTGACTTTTCTCCTGGCGGACTTATACTGACTTTTGTACAAACATCGATCAGTCCCGCCGGGCGGGAGAAGGAGACAACAACATGGAAGACGACACGTTCAACAACAACGATGAATTCACGGTGGCTTCGGAACCGCCGACGTGTGATCGACGTCAGCGGCGGAGCCGGTGGGCAGCGTTGTTCGCCGAGTGCCGGTCGCGTCCGGGCGAGTGGCGCCAGATCCGCGAGCCGATGAAGCCCTCGTCGGCGCACCAGATCGCATCGGATCTGCGCAGCGCACATCGCCGAGCGCCGGACAAGTCCCGGATGCGTGGGATTCTCCTCGGTGACCGGTGGGAAACGGTCGCGGACACGCTGCCAGGCGAAAGCACTGACCAGGTGTACGTGTGGTTGCGCTTCGTCGGCCACCAGCAAGCCGCCTGAGACCCACTTCATTCCAGCAGTTGACGTGCTGCCGGCGCCGAGCCAGAACCCGCTGAGCTCGGTCGCCAACCCCCTTGTGCACCACAACATGCCGCAGTGGCAACACTGCAGCAGCAAAGAGAGATCATGACCATTCAACAACTTGCCTACGCATCGATCGGGACTCCGATCACTCGGGGTGGCGTCTCGCTGTTCCCCGTCTACATCCACCAACCCTCACCGTGGATCACCACTGGCCCACTCGCCGACGTGACCATCAAGGAGTGCCCACAGGCGACCGTTCCGATGCTGCAGGCCCGCAACGCCACCGAGGCGATGGTTCTCCTGGTGGAAGGCGAGACCGTGGTCGGCGGCCAACAGAACCGCGTCCTGAACGTCAGCGTCCTTCTGTCTGCCGGCACGACTACCGAGATCCCGGTCTCCTGCGTCGAACAAGGCCGCTGGGACCGAGGTAGCAGTTTCGGACGAAGCGCGACGTTCGCCCCGCGCCGGGTCCGCCGCGAGAAGAACCGCAGCGTTGCCGACTCCGTCGCCCGCGGCAGCGGCCGCCAATCCGACCAGGGGGCGGTGTGGTCTGCTGTACATCACGAACTGGCGCGCCACGATGCCGCGAACCCGACTGCAGCACTCGCCGGCCTCGACGCCGCCTTCGACCGTGACACGCGCCGACGGCGCGCCGCCGAAGAACTGGCCGAACTGGGACCCCTCCCGGGCCAATGCGGCATCGTGGTCAGCCATGGCACACGAATCGTCGCGGCCGACGTGTTCGCCAACCCAGAGTTGCTCGCGTGGCACTGGCCGGCCATCGTCCGCTCCCACGTGCTCGACGCCCCCGACGCGATCCACGGAGCACCGTCGGTCACCCGCGCCGTCCGGTTCCTGCACAAGTTCTCCGAAGCCGCCGACAAGGTGACACCCGGCGTCGGGTTGGGCCGCGAACACCACATCGCCAACACCAAAGTGGTCGGCCAGGCACTCGTCTGGAACGACACCCTCATCCACGCCAGCGCATTCGCGCTCGCAGCCTGACCATGAACACCAACCAGCCAACCCCAACCGGCTCCGGGCCGACGATCAGTCACCCTGTCAAGCAACGAGCCCTGGGAGCTGTGATCGGCGCAGCCGTCGGCGACGCCCTCGGCGCCCCGTTCGAGTTCGAACCCGCAGGCCTGTACCCACGGCGATTCCCGAAACCTGTGATCGGCGGCACCGGGGAGATGATCGGCGGCGGCGACTTCCACTGGGAACCCGGCGAGTTCACCGACGACACCCAGATGGGCATCGCTCTCGCGGAGTCCATCCTCGCCAACGGCTGCTACAGCCACGACACTGCATGGCAATGGTTCCGCGCCTGGGCGGCCACCGCCAGCGACGTCGGTGCCACCACCCGTGCGTCACTCCGCAACCCGGACTGGCGTCGCGTCGCCAACCACATCCAACGCGGTGCCGGCAACGGCGCGCTGATGCGTTCGTTCCCGTTCGCAGTCGCACTGCTTCACGCCGACCCGGACACGGTCAAAGACATCGTCGTCCGCCACGGCGCGCTCACCCATCCCGACCCAGCCGCGGGGTGGGGAGCATGGATCGCCGTCGAACTATGCCGCCACGCGATCCACGGCAAAGACCCGTTCACCCAGATGGACACCCTGCTCGACAGGCTCCCCACCGACCTGCGCCCCTTGTTCGAACAACTGCTCGCCGCGGACTGGACACCGGAATCCGAACACCCATCGAACGGCTCCGTATGGGGATGTCTCGCCGAAGCGGTGTGGGCGGTACGTACGACTGACACGTTCGAGGACGCGCTCACCGCTGCGATCGCGCTCGGCCACGACGCCGATACCGTCGGCTGCGTCACCGGCGCGATCGCTGGCGCGATTCACGGCATCCAAACCATCCCTTCACGATGGACCACCTACATCAACGGTCGCATCGACAGCCCTACGGGACCCCGCATCTACCGAACCGCCGACCTGCAGCGACTGACCACCAGCCTGCTCGGACTGAACGAGACCAGCGACGAAGTTCTCGAACACGCGGCCGGACCGGTGGAGGTCGCCCCCCGCCTGTACGCCGCCGACCTGCTCGGCGCCGCGACCGTACCCACCGATTGGGCGGTGGTCTCGTTGTGTCGCACCGGGCACCGCTTCGACGGGCACCCCGTGCGCCGCCAGGTCTTCCTCATCGACCAAGAAGGCGACCACAACCCCTCACTCGGCGACGCCGTCGGCGACACCGTCCGATCGATCGACGCCTTCCTCGCAGAAGGACGCAACGTCGTCGTCCACTGTCACGGCGGACGAAGCCGCACCGGACTGGCACTCAAAGCATGGAAGATGCACGCCAGCGGGATCACCGAGCGTGAAGCCCATCAATGGCTGGCCAGTCGCTGGCACCGATACCACGACCAGAACCGCTCGTTCGTCGAGTTCCTGCGCAACGACTGGCGACCTGCTCTACGGCCGACCAGCTGAATCCTGGACGTCGCCGCTCGCCGACCGGAGCACCGTGGCCAGCATCTCTCGAACCTGCACATCGATCGGGCTCGAACCATCCAGGTGCCCCATCAGTTGCAGGAGATCGTCCCTCACCGTCTCCTCATGCCTGTCGAGCATCGAGGCGTAGGTGTCATCGAGCAGGAACGACGTGACGTCGGCAGACAGCAGGCCAATCCGGTCGAGAACGATGTCCAACTGGCGGCTCGCACTGCGTTCGGCCGGGTGGGAAATGTGATCACGCGCCTGCGCGACCGGCACGATGTCCAAGTCCCCGCCCCACAACGCGCTCAGCAGCGGATCCTCGAACAGAGTCAGCACCGTTCCAAGCTTCGTGTCACTCTGACCATGGCCTCGGGCTCGGCGGACATCGTGGACCACACGATGGAACGAGTCGTCCGACAGCGAGTAGCCGACGAACAGCATGTGGCGGGTCATCAACATCGCTTGCACAATCCCGAACAACGCCTGCGACCGTTCCGGCAACCCCAGGTAGTCGTCCCTTGTCAACACGATCGAGGCCAGCTCGTCAATCGTGCCGTGCAACTTCAGCAACCACCGCCCATCTGTTCCAACTGGCGCGTACGGCAGCACAGCCGGCCGGCGGAACTCGCCGAAGGCTTGTTCCATCAGCGCGTCGTAGTTCGTCGTCACCACCTCATGGGGGTCCAAGCTGGCGAGCAACCCGTGCGCCAGGGCGTAGTCCTTGGTGGAGAACTTGTCGTTCAGCTTGGCGCGGAACGTGTCTTTGCCGAGGCGCTTCTGGATCACCATCGCCTGGTCGCGAGGGTCCAACAGGTGTAAGCGATCCAAGTCAGCCAGAGGTCCGCCGGCCTCGAGCGCGAGCTCGTCGAGGAGACCTTTCCAACTCGGTAGCCCGGCCCCCATGCTGACCCCGGCACCGACGAACGCAACCAACCGACGCGACCGCACGCTCGCAGCGATCGATGAGACCGCCGAGTCCACCCGCTCAATGTCAGGGCAGTCGATCAACTCGCCCAACGGTCGCGGGTTCGGCTGGACGCGCTTGCGTGCCCGCTGGCACGCCGCATACATGTCGACGCCCCACGCCACCAGGACAATGTCGACCGACAGCCGGTCCGCAAGTTCGAACAGGCGACGGACCAATGCCTCAACCATGTCGCCCTTGTTGCCTCGCATGCCACCCTCGCCGGTGCCCACCACACCCAACGCCAAACGAGGACAACGGATTTCGCTCTTCAACGCTTCGTGGGCGTCCTCGACGAACTTCTCTGCAACGGCGACGTACGGTTCAGTATCGGGCAGATTGAGCCCAACATTGCCGATCCACACCTGCGGCTCGCTCGCCCTGCGATCTGGAATGACCTTCCACCCACTGACCCGATCATGAGCAGTGAGCCTGCGCACCTCCGCAGGATTCGGAACCCGCTTGGACCACAGCCCAGAACTGAAACCCATGTCGAATGACGACGGCACCAGAACCGCATCACAACACAGGTAATTCAAGTCGCCATCGATGACAAACAGATGCCCGCGTGGCGCCGTATGTTCCATAACGGCGACCGTACTCCCAAATCCGCAGGCTCATGACGCTGACATCGTTCAATGCCGTGCAGTGCTGCAGTCGAGCAACACTTCCCAGTGCAAAGAGCCGGAGCATCAGGTGGAGTAAATCAACCACAAGTCCATCTCGTTGAAGAGCCAACTGCAGTTTGTATCCGCCTGGCTTCGGTAGCGGCTCGGGAGATTCAGTTCTTCACGATCATCACGCTTGGCATCTACTCGTTCTGGCTCATGCCACGCCTCACAAAGTGGACCGTGGAACACCAGGGGTTCTGAAGCCGCCCCGCTGACACTTCATCCGACGCGCAGCTCACACTTCGTCCGGCCACGAGCACGCTCGGCAGGGGTTCTCGGCGGCGAAGGTGCGCACCTGGATCGGGAGGTGCTCGTCGAAGCCGAGCAGGCCCATCGTGGCCACCAACAACTCCACCAGGTACTGCCAGTCGCCGCGGATGGACGACACATACCAGTTGGCCGGCATCTCGTCCGGGTCGTCGTGATCAGCCTCGGGTGCGCGCCAGCCGAGCTTGGCGAGCGTCTGCTCCGCGTCGGCTGACAGCTTCGATGCACCGGCGAGATAGACGTTGCTGCTCGCCTCGGCGTGGGCGATGCCGTGGCCGACCAGCACCTGCACATACCGATCGAACAGCATCGGCTGATCGATGATCACTGCCTGCGTGGGCTGCGAGCCGATTCGCCGGAACAGCCGCAGGAGCGCCCCCGACCAGAGCGTCCAGCCGCCGCCGTCCGAGGGGGCGACCACATAGGTGCATTCGTCGGGCCCCTCCAGGCGCAGTTGCCGACAGACCGGGCAGTCGTCGAGGCCTACACGGATCGCAGGGAGATCGTTCGTTGGGCCGCTCATGTCAGACAGGACGCACGATCGCGCCTCCTGCGTGACCGAGTGGTGGCCGCGGTCGCAGGCGAACCAGACGCGGAAGCCTTCGAGGTGGCGGGAGGTCTCCCAGTGATGACACACGGGGCCCGCCCCCGCGACCGATCTACACTGTTTTCGCGCCAGAATCGTTCCGTGACCGCTGCCGATCTGCCGAACCAGGAGCCAACCGCCGTCGTGCGCCTGCGCTACCGGCCGGCGGCCGATGTGTTGGTCGGGGAGGTCTCGTGGCCGGCCCCGGCTGTCGGCATGATCACTGACGAGCCGGACGCCGACACCCGCCGTGTGTGGTCGCGGACGGCCGCCGGGCACCAGCGGCTCGAGGAGTTCCTGATCATCCGCGCCGCAGAACGTTTGGCGGCGGGCGAGTCGGTGTTGCCCGATGCATTGAACGAGGTGTTGGTCGATCTGCTCACGTCCGGCCTTCTCGAACTCGAAGGCGCCAAGTCGTCGACCGACCGCATGCGAGTGCAGGGGGAGGCCACGGTGCAGGTCGACGGCTGGTTCGCCGACGAGTTCTACGCCGAGGTGCAGTCGATTCGCGATCAGGCGGAAGCGGCCGAGGGCGACGACTGACCGAACTCGCCGCTACTCGACGGGTGCGAGACCGAGGCGGACACCGACCGCATGAGGCGCGATCACGCTGAGGCCCGAGATGGCCCGACTGGCGCCGACGTACAGCAGCGAGTCGGTGACATGGTCGTCGGGTGCGGCCACCAGGATCACGTAGTCGAACTCGAGGCCCTTCACACGGTGGACGGTCTCGCAGATGATCGCTTGCTCCTGGCCGCCCTCCCATGGCACGAACGCGAACTCCTCGCGGAGTCGGTCACGGAACGCACGGCTGAAGGTGGCGACCAGCACACGTGAAGGTTGGTGACCTTCCTCATCGATGATGCGGTCGATCTCGGTGCCGACGTGTTCGGCGGCCAGGTCGGCATTGTCCGCTTCGAACCAGGTGATGCCCAGGGTCTCGGGGCCGCCGACGGGTAGCGGCGCGCCGCCGAGGTACTTGCGCAGCATCCAGGCGATATCGCCAGTGTTGCGGCAGTTGCTGCTCAGTTCGCAGCGCGTCCAGCCGTCATCGATCGACGGCAGCGAGAAGCCGCGCGGGTACAGCCCCTGTGCTTCGTCGGCGACCATCAGCACACGCCGAGGCCCATCGGGGTCGAGTAACTGTTCGAGCTGAGCGATCCACGCTGGGCTGAGGTCTTGTGCTTCGTCGATGACAATCGTGTCGAATCGCTGGAACACGTGCTGCCAGTGACGTTGCAGATGATCGACGGCTGTGTGTTCCCAGAAGTCGCTGCCGGCGTCGGCGGGGATCTCGAGTTCGGGCATCCCGTCGAAGGCGAGTGCTGCATCGAAGAACGAACCAACGGTCAGTCGCTCGTCATCGGGCATGCGATCGCGCATCGCCCCGCCGAGTGGGTCGTTGTAACAGGTGAGCAGCACCCGTTCACTGCGCATCAGCGCACGGCGAGCCCAGGCCATCGCAAGGCGGGTCTTACCGGTGCCGGCAGCGCCGGTGACCACGACTCGTCGGTTGGCATCGAGCCGTTCCAGCACCCGCACGTGTTGACCGCAGATCTGTTCCAGCCGTGTTCGGGCCAGGCGGGCGCGGGCCTCGGGGTCCCACCTGAACGTGGCGTTCGGTCGCAGCACTTTGACGATCGCCTCGAGGCCCTCGGCTCCGATTGGCTGGTTGCCCCATCGGTACGACATCAGCGCGGCCACCGCTTCTTGCGGTTGGTCGAGCGAGTGGCTGGTGAAGATCTGGGCCCGGTTCACATCTTCGGGGAGCGTGCCGACAATGTTGAGCGTGTTGGGGAACGCGACGGCGTACTCGACGTGCAGATGTTCGAGGCCGGGCACCAGCAGGCGCAGGCGGTCACGCAGCGCGTAGGAGTTGCCCTTTGCCTGGTCGAGCGGTGGCGGGCTCATCGCCGACCCGTTGCTCGTCCACACGCCCTGAAGGATCTCGGGCCGATGGCCCTTCACTTCCACGACGGCAACACCTTCGCGTTCGTGGGCGAGCACGATGTCCATCTGCCGATCCCGGTCGCCCGAAAGGCCGACATCGGGGATGACCAACCAGCCATCGGTGAGCCGGTCGCGGAACGCTTCGACCACCATTCGTTCCTCGTCATTGGCCAGTTGCGCCAGCGGAAAGTTCTCCGGAACCAGGATGCCCATCGGGTCATTCTTCACCAGTGACGGACGGCCGCCGAACACGGATCAATACTGAAATGCAACGACGCGCGAATGTCACCCACGGTGCGCCATGGTGCGTTCATGATGTAGAGCGACCAATCACATCGAACCCAGGAGACGAATGAATCAGCAGACCATCAAGGGCTACGACGTGATCGGCGATGTGCACGGACACGTCCATGCGCTCGAAGGTCTGCTGTGCCAGATGGGCTACAGCCACGAGCATGGCCATTGGCGTCACCCGGAACGGAAGGCGATTTTCGTCGGCGACCTCGTCGATCGGGGCACGCACCAGATCGCGACGGTGCAACTCGCGAGGGCGATGGTGGACGCCGGCACGGCGCTGATGGTGATCGGCAATCACGAGTACAACGCTGTCGCCTGGGCGACACCTCGACCTGATTTCCCGGGCGAGTTCTGCCGCACCCACAGCGACAACAAGTTCAAGCAACACAGGGCGTTCCTCGAACAGGTGGTGGAGGGATCGGCGTTGCACCAAGAGTTCCTCGACTGGTTCTGCACGCTGCCGCTGTGGCTGGAAGTCGAGTTGGGCCGCCAGAAGTTGCGGGTCGTGCACGCCTGTTGGGACGACCCGTCGATGGACATCCTGCGCCCGCTGCTGAAGCCCGACCTGTCGCTCACGCGTGAAGCGGTCGAGATCACCTCGATTCGCGACGGTGCCGCGTACAACGCGCTCGAAGTGGTGTTGAAGGGTCCCGAGATCTGGCTCCAGGGGATCGCGTATCTCGACCATTCCGGCAAGGCCCGCCACAACGCCCGACGCCGTTGGTGGGATGCGGAGGCGCTCACCCTCGACGCTGCCGCGTTGATCCCTCGTGACGCGGTTGGCCCCGACGGTCAACCGGTGCCGCCACTCCCCCACATCGAGGTCGAGCCGATGGCATCACGGAGCAACGACATCCCGGTCGTGGTTGGCCACTACTGGGAGTCGCCCGACGAGCTGTCGGTCTACTCACCGCTCGTCACATGCGTCGACCACAGCCTGGCCAACAAGGGCCCGCTGGTCGCCTACCGCTGGAGCGGCGAAAGCCGCCTCATCGATGCCAACCATGTGGCCTACTGGGTGCCGCACCCCAACGCCGAGGACGTGCCCGACGAGGGCCCCGACGACTGAACGGTAGCAACTGGGGTCGGTCAGTAGCAGCCGACGATGTGCATCCATTCATCGATGTAGTCCATGAGTGCAAGGTTGGTGTGGCCTGTTCGCGAAAGGGTCTGACCCTGGATTCGCGCGACTGCTGGTAGTTGAATCTCGGGCACTGATGAGGAGGTCATCGTGCCAAGGAGATACCCGGTCGAGTTCCGTCGCAAGGTGCTCGATCTGACCGAGGCCGGCAGGCCGGTCGCTGAGATCGCTGTGCAGCTCGGGGTCACGGCCCAGACGGTCTACAACTGGCGGAACCAGGATCAGATCGATCGCTGCGTCCGTGCCGGGGTGTCGACGAGCGAGTCGGCCGAGCTGTCGGCAGCGCGCAAGCGGATCCGGGAGCTGGAGACCGAGCTCGAGATCGCTCGCCGGGCCAACGGGTTGCTGAAGGCGCAGACCGACCCAAAAGGCGGTGGGAGGTCGTCGCGCAGATCGTGAGCGCCGGCCTCCCGATCGAACCGACGTGCCGCATCGTGGGCGTGTCGGTCTCAGGGTTCTACATGTGGAAGCACCGCAAGCCCTCGGCTCGATCGGTGCGCCACGAGATGGTGGCCGAGGTGATCCGCCAGGTCCACGCCGAGTCGCGCCAGACCTACGGTGCTCGGCGTGTGCATGCCGAGCTAGTGCTCGGCCGGAAGATGACCGTGGCGCGTTGCACAGTCGAGCTGGTGATGGGCCGCAACAAGCTCCGCTGACTCACTCGTCGACACGCCAGCGCGAAGCCCCCGATCGATCTGATCCTGGTTCCGCCAGTTGTAGACCGTCTGCGCCGTCATTCCGAGCTGCACAGCGATCTCAGCGACCGGCTTGCCGGCCTCGATCAGATCCAGCACCTTTCGACGGAACTCGACCGGGTATCTCCTTGGCACGATGACCTCCTCATCAGTGCCCGAGATTCAAGTACCGCCGAACGCGCGAATCCAGGGTCAGACCATCCCTGAGCCGACAAGCAGCTGCTCAGAGTTCGCGCACTTGATGCCCCCGGATCATCCAGCCAGCATCGCGGAGCGCGGCCTCCCACCCCACTCGCGTCCCGATGGTTGGTGAATCCAACAGCCCAAGCCGCTCCTCCTTGGCCGTCAGGGCGGCGAACTTCGGTCGGCCCGGGTAGTCCGGTGACACGAACGTCTCCTTGCGATGGAGGATCGGCGGGTTGTCCCTCTGCGAGAAATCCTTGTAGGACACGTTGAGCTCTCGAAGCCGGGCGACGATCGACGTCGCGAGCGCCGGGTGGGCGTCTGCATCGAAACGTGGGTAGGAGAGAAACGAAACCTGTGGCTTCTGGCGGTGGAGCTTCAGGATCGTGGCCTCCTCGACTCGGCCGGTGAGCGCCTGTCCACAGCCCGCGTAGACACGCAGCGCTGCCGGAAGCACCGGAAGGGCGGCCACATGGACGTACAGCGCCTCAGGGGTGAGCTTGCCGATGCCTGACTCCCTACACGCGGCATCGACAGCTTCGGGCTTCCCGACGGTGAAGAGCAGCTGATCGGCCGCAGCGGTCGCCTCCTTGTAGCTGCCGAAGAAGTCGCGAGTGTCGTTTTGGAGGTCCGCTGGAAGGTCCGTGAACTTGGGCCGTCCACCGAAGGCAGCCAGTGCGAGGTAGACAAGGAAGTCCGTACGAGCTCGGGCCTCATAGTCAGTCCACACGTCAGCGCCCGCCACTCGCCGCACGAGTGAATAGGCAGCTCGCACCGAGCCGAACGCGTCTGTGAGCGCTGTGCTGTCGAACTCGTCGCCATCTCGCGGGAGGCGACCGCGGTCCCGCAAGAAGTCGATGAGCGGCTGAAGCACCGTGAGGTTCGCCTCGAAGCGGGCTTCGCTCGACTTGCGAGCGCCGACCTCGATGTCCGACCAGTCACCTGAGTCCGGGACGCGCCTGATCACCGAGAAGGCCGACCGAACAGACCCGAAGACCTCGAGGAGTCGCGGAACCTGATCTAGTTCTGCGGGGTTGGGGAGCCGTCGGGTCGATGCCACAAACTCCACGAGAGGGTTGAGCAGTTCCTTGTGATGACGAAGTACGAGTTCAGCTACCCCGGTGCGACGACTCCCACCGGTTCGAGTCAGGCGTGAGAGTAAGTGCTGCTGGGTGGCTGCGGAACGGAAGACGTAGAAGATGCCTGGAGCAGCGGCAACTGACTTCTGGTCGAGCGTGGAGTCGATCCATGCGCGGAGCTCGTCCTGACGGAAGAACTTCTGGAAGGTGCCTGTCTTTGTGAGGAAACCGTCCCGAAACGGCCTACCAGGCTCGGTTGGGGCCTCCCAGTCCATGCGGGCCGAGACCACGAGAACTTCCTGGGCAAGCGCCCAGGCCTTGTGGAGCGCGTCCCTTCGCTCCTGATGGTCCTCAATCACATTGACAACGAAGCCGAGGTTGACGACCGCGGATGGCACGAGCGGCTCATCGGGAGCGTGCGCGGGGTCCCAACCCGCCGCAGGCATGCCCATCTCGCGCAGATGACGTACGTCTCCGCCCCGCCCGCATCCGTAGTCGAAGAAGCCTGCAGGGCCGTCAAGCAGACCATCGGCGAGGAGCTGTTGAACGGGCCGCGACAAGAACGTCCTGGTCATTGCCGTCTTGTGCCGCTGAACCGTTTCCACGATGCAAGTCTGCCAACTGGAGCCAGAGCGACTGGACCACCGGGGTCACGATCCCTGTCACACCCGTCAGCCATAATCATCCTCGTACAGGTTCCGCTGGTGACCACCAGCTGTGGTCGGCTCGTCAGCCGGGCGCGCCGCTCTCCCTGCAGGACTCACGTGGACACGATCTACCTCGACAACAACGCATCAACCGCACCCGACCCCCTGGTGATCGCTGCGGTGTCGGAGGCTATGGCGAGCTTGCCGGGCAACGCGTCAAGCCATCACGCGTTCGGCTTTCAAGCCGCCGACGCGGTTGAACGCGCGCGGGGCAGCGTCGCGGGGTTGGTCGGGGCACGTGTAAGGGACGTCGTGTTCACCTCTGGCGCCACCGAGGCCAACAACCTCGCGCTGATCGGTCTGTGGGAGGCCTCGCGGATCGACAGCCCGTCGCGAGTACGGGTGCTGGTTGGGGCGACTGAGCACCCTGCAGTCCTCGAGGTTGCGGATTACTTGGCCACGCGTGGCGCCCTGGTTCACCGTGTCAGGGTCGACTCACTCGGCCGATTGGACCTGAACGACCTGAAGGCGCACCTGACTGATGATGTGCTTGTGGTCTCCGTGATGGCGGCGAACAACGAGACCGGAACGCTTGCGCCCTTGCCAGAGGTCTCCGATCTCGCTCACTCGGTCGGCGCCTTGGTTCATTCAGACTGCACTCAAGCGATGGGTCGCGTTTCCGTTGATATGACTCGTGATGGCCTCGACTTCATGTCGCTCAGTGCTCACAAAATGCACGGCCCGAAGGGTGTCGGCGCGTTGGTCGTGCGGCGCGGAGTCGTCGTGTTCCCTCAACTCCGCGGTGGCGGGCACGAGCGTGGCCTGCGGTCGGGCACCATCAATACCCCAGGGGTCGTCGGGCTGGGAGTTGCTGCTGAGCTCGCGGCCTCGCGTCTCGGCGAGGCGATAGCTATTCGTGCCATGACTGATAAGTTCATCGCCAAGCTTGAGAACACCGTGCCAGAGGTCGAGCTGAACGGGCACCCGGATGATCGACTGCCGAACACCGCGAATCTGCGCTTCGTCGGGGCCGACGCTGAGGCGGTGATGATGGGGATGCCGCAGGTCGCGTGCAGCACCGGTTCCGCGTGCTCAGCGGCGGTGCCGACCCCATCGCCGGTGCTGCTCGCCATGGGGAAGAGCCAGCAGCATGCCGCCGAGAGCCTTCGATTCAGCCTCTCTCGGACAACCACTCACGAAGAGCTCATGACTGCGGCAGACTTGGTCCGAGATTCGGTCGCCTACGTTCGGAGCCAGCTAGGACATGAGGTCGCATAGATGGAGCGATTGAGCGATGCTGCCGTCCGTGCGTTCGCCCGGCATGAAACGTTCCACCCGCGCTACGGGTGGTTCCGTAAGGCTGTTCAGGCGGCAAGCCACGCCGCCGTGGGAGATGATCCGTTTCTCGCTGACGACGCAACGGTTGAACTTGGCGTCGGCAAGAACATGGTCCGAGCAATCAAGTTCTGGGGAAGAGCAGCCAAGCTCATTGGTGAGGCGCCGAACTCAGTACGCCCACGTATGCCGCTGCCCGTGCCGACCCCTCGGGGCTCGGCCCTCTTCGACGATAAGCAAGGCCTCGACCCGTTCATGGAGCTGCCCGGTACCCAGTGGCTGATCCACTGGTGGATGCTGCAGCCTGTCACGGAGCTGCCGGTCTGGTGGCTAACGTTCAACCGCTTCACGGCCGTTGAGTTCTCAGAGGATGAACTCGTCAACTTCGTGATCGACGAGATCGACCGCAGCGGTTGGGATCGACCGAACGAGTCCTCGCTCAAGAAGGACGTGAGTTGTCTGCTCCGGATGTATTGCTCCTCGGCGTCGGATCGTTCGACGATCGATGATTTGCTCGACTGCCCGATGCGCGAGCTCGGCCTCATCGAACCCGCGTGGGGTGAACGACATCGCTATCGCTTCCTTCTGGGAGGCAAGCCGACGCTGCCGGACCTCGTTCTGCTCTTTACCTGCCTCGACTGGATGAGCGGACAATCGGCCACGTCGAAGACGGTGTCGCTGAACCGTCTCGCAACCGGTATCGGGTCGCCTGGAAAGAGTTTCAGGCTCACCGAGGCTGACCTAGCGGTGAGCCTCGGTAGGTGTGCCGGGGCCGTTCCCGGCGTACAGCTTTCCCAAGCCGCGGGTGCTCCGACACTGGGTTGCGTGGGCGGCCTCCAGCAGACGGCAGCGAGCGCCTTGCTGGAGTATTACCGAGTGAATGGGCGCGAGCCAGGGAGCGGTATCTCGCTCAGTGCTGCAACGGTGTCTGGGGTGGAGCCAGAGGTACTCGAAGGCGCTCGTCCCGCCGAGCGTGCGAGGAAGGCAGACGTGCTCGCCGAGCTGGACGACATCAACGAATCCATGAAGGCCAAGGCGGACGCCCGATGACGACCCGGCTCTCCGAGATTGTCCGCGTCAAGCCCCGGTTCGCTCGTTCGGCCAACATCGAACGTGACGACTTCGCCACAGCAGTCGACGGCTACGTGCCGACTGCACGTGCCGTTGACGTCGTGTCCCGAGTGGTCGCGGGCATCGAGGGGCGTGGAGCGGAGCGCGCTATCTCTGTCACGGGCCCATATGGGTCAGGTAAGTCGTCATTAGCCCTGTTCCTGTCGGCCCTCTTCGGTCCTGCGGGTCAAACCCAAGCCGAGGCAACGGATCTCCTTCACGCGTGTGATGTTGCACTCGCTGGTCGTCTGCAGCAGTCCCGAGCCGCGTCGGGCCAACAGGGCTTCATCGTCTGCACAGTTGTCGCTCAACGTGAGCCGGTGACAACGACGTTGCTGCGAGCAATGGCCGCCGGCGCGTCCCGATTTGCTGGTGGGGATGCCGGAGCTCGACGCTCTGCCCCTATCCGCAAGGTACTTGAAGCGCGGCCTGGCCTGTCCGCCACTGATGTTCGTGAGTTGCTGTTTACGCTCTCGACGGTCGCGCCAGTGCTGCTGGTGATCGACGAGTTCGGCAAGAACCTGGAACAGTTCGTGGCCACCGGTGGGGCGGAAGACGACCTGTTCGTTCTTCAGGAGATTGCTGAGTGGGCCTCCTCGGCAGACGTGAACCCGATCGTGCTGCTGACGTTGCAGCATCTGGCCTTCGAGGACTACGCGGCCTCGGCGTCGACGTCGAAGCGTCGCGAGTGGTCCAAAGTCCAAGGACGGTTCGCCGACGTCCCCTACGTCGAGTCTCCGGCACAGTCCCAGGCGCTCATCACCTCTGTGTACCAAAGGACAGTTCCGCTGGAACCGTGGGCGAAGGAGATGGCGGGCGCGGCCGCCGAGGCAGGAATCGCCGACCAGATCTTCGTAGAGCTTGCAGATCTCTACCCGCTGCATCCGGTGACTGCGGCGGTCCTGCCCGAGCTCTGCTCGAGATACGGACAGAACGAACGGACACTGTTCTCCTTCCTGGCTGGCCCGGACCCCGGGGCGGTTCCCGCCTTCCTCGCCGCGCACTCGCTCGACCAGAGTGGCCATCTTCCAACGGTCGACCTTGAGCAGGTCTACGACTTCTTCCTTGAGTCCGCCTCGACGATGGTGGCGGCCTCGGCGTCAGCCTCTCGGTGGCTTGAGATCGAGACCCGCATTCGTGATGCTGTGGGCCTGAAGGCAGAAGAACTGCAAGTGCTGAAGAGCGTTGCGGTCATGAACCTCGTGTCTGCCGGCGGCTCGCTACGGGCTAGCCGACCGGTCATCGAGGCGGTCTGCGGCCGCGGCAAAGACGGAGCGAAGCGTGTCGCAAGCGCGCTTGCAAGCCTCGAAGCAAAGGGACTCGTCACATACCGAGAGTTTGCTGACGAGTTCAGGGTCTGGAGCGGCTCGGACTTCGATCTGAAGAGCGCAGTGGAACTCGCTCGCCGGCGCGTCGCAAACGAGCCGGCGTCGGCCGTCCTGCAACGCGTGCGGCCCCAAGCGCCGATCGTGGCAGCGCGTCACAGCCAAGTCACCGGAACGCTGCGGGTGTTTGAACGTCGGTTCGTGTGCCATGAGGTACCCGCGCTGCAGGACGTTGCTGACACCTTCGATGGCCTGGTTCTGATGGACGTGTCGGTCGCCGGTGCTTCTGCTGATCCTGTCCAGGTCTCGCGACCTGTCGTCGTCGGCCGTTCGCCCTACACACCGGATGTCGTGGCGGCTGGCCGCGAGCTGGCCGCCCACCTGGACGTACTCGACGGGCCGGAGGGTCGGGCCGCCGATTGGGTGGCGCGCCGCGAGCTCAGCGAACGATCTGCGGCGGCTGCATCAGCGCTTGATCACGCAATCGAGAACGCATTTGGCGCCGGCGCTCAAGACCTTCGCTGGGAAGTAGCTGGCAAGGCCAAGAAGGGACGGCGCGAGAGGATTCTGAGCGCGGCGCTCTCGCAGCTGTGTGACGAGCGCTATCCAAGCGCGCCAATCGTCCGCAATGAGATGCTGTCTCGACGGGACCTCACCTCCCAGGGGGCACGCGCTCGACGAGACCTCCTTGATGCCATGGTCTCGGCCCCTATCGAGCCTCGTTGCGGGATTGAGGGCTACGGACCTGAGCGCGCCATGTACGAAGCGATTCTCGCCCGTCCGCAGATTCACCGTCGCTCGCCTGAGGGTGGGTATGTCTTCGGTAGCCCGGTCGACAACCCGGACGAGGATTCGGACCTGAACTTCGGCCCGGCTTGGAGAGTGATCGAAGAGCTCTTCGAGCAAGCAGATGAGTCGTCGGTGCCGCTCGCCGTCGCCTACCAGCGCCTCATGGAACCGCCGATCGGCTTGAAAGAAGGTCCGATCCCGGTGCTGCTCGTCGCCGCGTTGCTCGCTCACGCTCAATCTGTCGCCGTCTATGAGAACGGGTCGTTCGTGACTCGACTCGACGCGCCCGTTGTCGAGCGCCTCATTCGCAACCCGGACCTCTTCTCATTCAAGAGCTATTCCTCGGCAGGCGGGCGCGGCGAGGTCGTCAGGCAGCTTGCGCAACAGCTCGGCCTCGTCGGAAGCAACAGCCGTGCGACTCGTAACGCGTCAATCGTCAATGTGGTCGGCCCCCTCCTTGGGCGAGCACGTGCTCTGCCCGCATACGCGCAGAAGACCAAGCGTCTCGGAGCAGCGGCTCTTCGTGTGCGCGCTGCCTTGTTCAACTCCACAGAACCCGATGCACTGATCTTCGAGCGCCTGCCAGAAGCGGTTGGCTTGCGGCCGTTCAAGGCGCGGAGCGGAACGTCCGCTGAAGACAGCCAGACATACGTCCGTGCTCTTGGCGAGGCACTTGACGAGCTGAGCGGGGCCTTTCCTCAGCTTCTAACTCACATCGAACAGCAGCTGCAGAACGGGCTGGCTGCGCGTGGCGCTGACCTGCGCCTGACCATTGCTGGTCGGGTCTCTCAATTCGCGGACATGATCTTGGAGCCGGACCTGAAGTCGTTCGTCTTCGCGCTCTCGGATGGCGTGCTCGATCGCGATGAGTGGCTTGAGTATCTCGGCATGGTCGTGACCTCGAAGGCGACCAGTGCATGGACAGACGAAGACGTCAGCCGATTCGACCTGCGTGTTACCGAACTCACCGCTGCCGTTCGGCGAATCGAGGGGCTCTACTACGAGCGATCCAGCCCGCCCGGCGATGGATTTCAAGCCGTCCGCATCAGTCTCACGACGTCGGATGGCATCGACCGGCCGCAGGTGGTCTGGGTGGACGATGCCGCACGACCTCACCTGGAGTCAATCACGCAGCAGGCCTTGGAGCGCGTCGAAGAGCTGCTCGGCCCTGGCGGCCGCGAGATGCTGTTGGCCACGCTTGCCCTTGATCTCCTTGGAGACCATGGGAGACTGCTGAATCACGCTGCGGAGACACCTCCGATGAGGAAGGTCCAGGGATGACAGACAAGGTGCATCACATCATGGGCTTGTCAGGCGGCAAGGACAGCGCCGCGCTGGCCATCCTTCTCAGGGATCGCCTCCCAGACGTCGAGTACTTCTTCTGCGACACGGGTGCCGAGCTGCCGGAGACCTACGAGTTCCTCTCGAAGCTGGAGGCCTACTTCGGAAAGCGTATCCATCGGCTGGGATCAGGCCGTGACTTCGACCACTGGCTTGATGTGTACCGCGGTTCCCTGCCCTCGCCCCAGATGCGCTGGTGCACCCGGCAGATGAAGATCAAACCGCTGGAGGACTGGATTGCTGAGTCCTTTGGAACTGATCGGGTGATCTCCTACGTCGCGATCCGAGCCGACGAGCCTCACCGCGAGGGTTACCTCTCCACGAAGTCGAATGTGGAGGTTCGGTACCCGCTTCGCGAGGAAGGCATCGACAAGGAAGGGGTCATGAAGATCCTCGCTGAGGCAGGGGTTGGATTGCCGGCGTATTACGAGTGGCGTACACGATCCGGTTGCTTCTTCTGCTTCTTCCAGCGCAAGGCCGAGTGGGTTGGGCTCGCCGAGCGCCATCCTGACCTCTTCGAGCAAGCGGTGGCTTACGAACAGAAGGTGGGCAAGAACCACGCTCAGCACGGCATGCAGGGTCGTGACTTCACGTGGTCCCAGGGTGAGACGCTCGTTGAACTGATCGGTCGACGAGACGAAATCATGGCGAAGCATGACGTCGCAATGGCGCGTGCCAGCAAGAGCCGACGCAACATCCCGTTGATCGAGATCCTGAGCGAAGCGCTCGACGATGAGGACGACACCTTGGCGTGTCAGGTGTGCAACCTTTAGAAGACTCGTTGGAAACCAGTGGAACCTACGGCGCTGCCGACTCATTGGACTTGATCCCGGCGCTCGTCGTGCATGCGCCGGCCGCTCTGGACCATGTGGGCAAGCAGCCCGAGAACCAGCCGCTTGTGGTTGAACCCGTCCCCGGTGGGTTCCGCACAGATGAGGGCTGCAGTTCTAGCCTCATCATGCGTCCAAGGTGGAGGAAGAGGTTCAATTGCTCCGAGCATCGAGTCCCTGCAGGGGTGGGGCTGCACGGGACCTGTGGGTCGCGAAGGCTTCCTCAGTTTGGTGCCGTTAGCGGCACATAAGGTGAGATAGTGTTCACATCGTCGAACGCAGAGGTGTAGCCACTTGAACATTCGCCGAATCGAGATCAACTTGTGAGCACTCTCGCTCCATGGAAAGCCGGTACATGACAAGCGACCAACTCAATAGCGTGCTACAGCGACACCGGGATGATGATCCACCGAGGATTGACTTTAGCGTTCCCCTTGACCGCTTGATGGACGACGCCCATTGTCAAGCGCTCGCAGACGACCTGGAGCGCGTGGCAGGTGATGGCTGGGAAGTCGTAAAGGCGACGCCGGACGCTTGGCGAAAGATTCCAGCTTGCAAAGGATTGTACATGTTCGTCTGGCAGCCGGCTTTCAAGGTTCGGCTAGCGAGTGGATCGCCCAGGCTCGCTTCATTCTATTGGATTTTATATGTCGGCAAAGCCGGAGACGGTGATAACCAGAATAGTCTCAAGGCTCGCTACAAGGGTGAGTATGCGAAGATCGTTGGTCACGATCCAGAGGTCCTCTGGGCGGAGGGGCAGCCAAGTACGCGACCCGAACGCCTTAATCGCCTTTTGCGTGTTGAGCCCCTGATGTTCTGGTACTGTGTCATCGATGATGGTGTCGAGATAGCTGGATTAGAGAAGCGTCTATACAGCCTCTTTGCCCCGCCACTCAATGCGTCAGGAAGCAAACGCTTGCGCCCTCATGGAAAACCAAAGCCTGCCTTCTAAGGAGATCTCTGTGGCAACGAAGACATTTATCCCGGCGTTTCGAGCAAAGGTCGGGGACTGGACCTACTACATATGCATTATGAAGTATGCGCAAGTGGCTCGCGAGGTCGGGTTTGCGCATGAGCTAGGAGGAAATAAGGACCTCAACTCCCTAATCCAGCGCGGTATTGGTGCTCGGACCGAGGGAATCAAGAATTACCTGCTTAAGTCGGAACATCGGTTTCTTGGATCCTTGATCGTGGCGACCTGGGGTGGAGATCCAGAGTACCTTGAGCTGCACATGGATGACCCGGATGGTGTCTTGAAAGGGGTCGACAACGGCTTTGGGGTACTGACCTTTGACGGCAGCCACCAGTTCTTCGCGCTCGACGGTCAGCATCGGCTGAGGGCCATTAAGGATGCGATAAAGCAGCGACCCGAGCTCGGTGCTGAGGATATTTGCGTGCTACTAGTCTCACACTACGACACCCTAGATGGTAGAGAGCGCACGCAGCGTCTCTTCACGAATATCAACCGCAATGCTAAGAACACCACGCAGGCGGAGAATATCGCTCTAGACGTAGATGATGCATTCGCGATTCTCACCCGTCGCATGCTCACTGAGCATCCGTTCCTCAGCGCAGCTGGTCGGGTACGAGTGTTCACGCGTCCGCCTTCAGAGGGAGATTTTTCACTTGCGGCTGGCTCGATACCTGTGGGCGACAAGTCTGCACTCACCACAATCACCGTCCTGTACGAGATCTTGAAGACGCTGTCGTGGGGACTGCCAGCCGAAATCAACGATCTCCAGAACCGACCGTCCGATGAGGTGCTCGAGCAGAGCTATCAGGCACTGGTGCATCGTGTTGATGAGATGCTGAAAGCTGCGGGCGATGTGGCCACCGTGCTCCAGGCAACGCCGAACGCAAAGGATCTTCGAGCCCCGAAGGGCAAAGAGGGAAACGGTCAGCCAATGTTGAGGCCGGTGGTCCAGAAGGCCGTTGCACGAGTACTTCGGACCATTGTGGACCAGGATCTTCTGTCCTGGGAGGAAGCCTTGGAACGCCTCTTGAAACTTCCGTGGAAGATTTCTGATGCACCGTGGGTGTCTGTCTTCAATCCGGAGAATTCGAAGATGATCACAGCGAAGGAGAACACGGAGCTTCTTGAAGAGATGCTTCGTGTTCATCTGGCGCCGACTAGCAAGGCAGAGGTGACACGCGCCCGCAAGACGTTCAAGGAGGTGCGGCAGAAGCAGTACCCGGTGGCCCAGGATGATCTAGAACTAGGCATCCTGTCTTCCGAGGAGTAGATCGCGGTTGCTGCCGGTGCTCCATTGTCGACCCTTCGGAGTTGAGGGTGGCACGACGGCGCTGATGTGGGCCCTGGGCGCGGTGTAGGCGTTCTGCGAACCTGACGGTGTCACTCCTCGCGGGAACCACTCTGCGATCTGCCCCTACGCGCACATGCGCTCAGTTTGTCGGCTCTACGCGTTGAACGCTGGGGGCGTGTGATGGGGGTGCCCCTGGGATAGGGGTCCGCGTTGTGTGTCGGAGGCCTCGACATTCTGTGGATTGCGACATCTGCAGACAAGGAGGCCTCCGACGTGAGGAACGGTAGTGGCGACGCG
>CAEZYF010000032.1_pt1 | contig 41751 bp, 31 predicted proteins | sample 7265441 | NCBI WGS metagenome assembly CAEZYF01 (sample SAMEA6813927, study PRJEB35770) | freshwater metagenome | biome: Freshwater; feature: Freshwater reservoir; material: water | place: Czech Republic | collected 2017-04-14 | depth 30m m | reverse complement strand
GCCGAACGCCGCTACATCGCCGCCGCCAGCGTCGCTGACCTCACCGATCAACCCGGCGAACTAGCCTTGCCCGCAGCACCCCGAACCTGACCAACAGCTTCGAGGAACACACGAGCTTCTACACCACGCTCTGGGACGCAATCTGCCCACTGAGCTGAAAGGCTACCGCGCGTGCGGCTTCACACGGTAACGGGAGGTGGGCGAGCGGTGACGCTGCGCGTTTCGCTCAGAGGTTCCGGTCGAACCGCTCGGTCGGCAGCGGCGGCCCACCGCATGCAGCCTGCAACAAGGACACCAGGGCATCAGTGCGATCGCCGTCGTGCTCGAGGCCGGCGCGAACCGTGGCCAACACGAACGACGTCAGCACCGTCTCGACACCACGGGCGAGCAGCTCCGGGTCGGCGCCGGGGGGCAACATACCGGCGTCGCGCCGTTGACAGAGACCGAGCACGATCAACGCTCTCAGCCGCACGAACGTGCGATGCCCGATGAACAACTGCAGATCAGCGTTCGAGCCGTCGGAGAGCAGACGGTGAGCCAGTGGGTGCGACGACATCCCGTCCAAGACGCCGAACACTGCGTCCATCAGCGGTCGCTTCGAGTTCCGCACTTTCTGTCCCACCTCGCGATACAACGCGTCGAGATCGGCCTCCACGGCCGCCTCCCAGAACGCGTGCTTGTCGGCGAAATAGGCATATGCCGCAGCTGGCGTCAGATCTGCGGAACGGCTCAGCGTGCTGACCGAGGTGTCCTTGTATCCACGGGCGCCGAACTCGTCGATCGCGATCGACAGCAGGCGTTGACGAGTTCGCTCGCCTTTCGTCAACCGTCTGGAACTGTCCACCAACATGAATAATAGGTTAACACAAAGTAGTGTACTTGTCACCGTCGGTCCCAGCCGAGCGCTGTCAACTCCGGTCGAGGGCCCAATCAACGGGCTGTCTCGGGGGGCTCTCGGGCACCGCGGGTCCACGGAATGGATGAGCGTTGGTGCGCGCCCGTAGAGCTGCTGATCCGAGTCGGCGATGCGCAAGGACCACGGTCTCTGCTGGACACAGAGAACAGGTTGCTAATGGCGCCCCCGGAGAGACTCGAACTCCCAACCGACGGGGTAGAAACCCGCTGCTCTATCCATTGAGCTACGGAGGCGTGCGGGCCAGCCTAACTAACGAGCGAGCAACGCACGGCGCAACAGATCGAGCGCGCTGATGACGCTCATCTGACGCATCTGGTCGCGCTGCCCAGGAAGCCGCAGCGTACGCGTGTGTACCTCATCCTGAATCGCAATCCCCACGCACAGGGTGCCGACCGGCATACCGTCCTGTTCGGCGGGGCCGGCCACACCCGTGAGCGCCAGCGCGACGTCGGCGCCCAATACCCGCTGGGCACCTCGAGCCATCGCTGCCGCCGCCGCTTCGCTGACCACCGGGCCCTGAGGGACACCCAGCAGGTCGAACTTCACTGCGCTGGCGTAGCTCACCACGCTGCCGCGGAACGTGTCGCTCGCGCCTGGCACCGAGGTGATGCGACCGGAGACGAGACCGCCCGTGACCGACTCGGCCAGGCCCAACGACAGCCCGCGGTCGCGCAACAACTGGAGGACCACAGACTCCATCGTCTCGTCATCCGTGCCAAAGACAAGGTCGTCGACCAGCAGACGAACCTCGGCCTCCCAGCTCCCGAGCATCAGCAGTGCCTCCGCTTCGGTGGGCGCCTTCGCCGTCAGCCGCACCTTGATACCTTCCCAGCCACTCGCGAGGAACGCCAACGTCGGGTTGCCCTCGGTCTCCAGCCGCGCGATCAGTGGGTCGAGTCGCTCGTTGAGACCGCTCTCGCTCTCGCCCCATGTGCGCAACGTGCGGCTGCGGATCACACTCGCCTCGCCGGCACGGGCCAGCAGGTTGGGCAGCACAGCCCGCTCGATCATGTCCTTCATCTCGTGCGGCACACCGGGGACCGCGTAGATGACCTTGTCGACGCCGCCGATCACGACGGGGCAGATCAAGCCTGGAGCCGTGCCACGTGTCTGCGGGATGATCGTGGCACCGTCGGGCACCTGTGCCTGGCGCAAGTTGTTGGCGGCCATCGTGCGACCTCGACTGGCAAACAACTCGACAATCACCTGCGCCACCGATTCGTCGTGGTGCAACCCCACGCCCATCACCGCGGCGATCGCATCACGCGTGATGTCGTCGTGAGTGGGGCCAAGACCACCGCACATGATCACCGCATCCGAATCGGCCAGCACCCGCTCCAGCAAGGTGATGATGCGCGCCAGGTTGTCGCCCACCTTCACCTGCAACAGGCTGTCGATACCTGCCAGCGCCAACTGTTCACCGATCCACTGGCTGTTGGTGTCGGTGATCTGGCCCAGCAGCAACTCGGTGCCAACGGCTACGACGTCGCAGCGCATCGGTCAGATCGCGTTCGCGGGATCGGGCTCAACGACTCCGCCACGCATCGCTCGCGACAGATACTGACCGCCACTGATCACCGCGAGCGCAACCGAGATCCACAACAGCCAGATCCACAACCAGGTGGCGTCCTCAGCTGTGATGGGCATGATCGCGAAGCCGACGGCCAGCTGCTGCACGAAGGTCTTCCACTTGGCGATCTTGCTCGCCGGCACGCTGACACCCTTCGAAGCCACGAACGTGCGGTACAGGCTGATCAGCAACTCGCGGGCGGTGACGATCGCCACCGGCACGATCCAGAACGTGTCGTTGGCGACCAGAATGAACATCGCACCGAGCACGAGGATCTTGTCGGCGAGCGGATCGAGGAAGGCCCCCAGCGTGGTGGCACCGTGACGCCTGGCGAGGTAGCCGTCGATGCCATCGCTGGAGCAAAGTACGAACCAGAGGGCGAACGCTGCCCAACTACCGGCACCACCATCGGGGATGAGTACCAGCATGAACGGCGCGATGAGCACCCGCGCAACGGTGACGAGGTTGGCCCAGGTCTTGACGGCAGACGGGTCGACAGGCATCAGAGCGAGTCTGCCACGAGATCGGGGCCCATGGCATCAACGATGCGCACCTCGTGGAACTCACCCACAGCCAGACCGTGCGGCACTTCGATGACACCGTCGATCTCGGGCGCCTCACGGGTGCTGCGCGCCTCACCCGGCGCATCCACCAGCACCTTCACCGTGCGGCCGATGAGATCGTCGCGCCGCGTGGCGGTGATGTCGTCCTGCATCTCGCGCAGTTCCGCCAGCCGTTCGTTCATCAAGCCGGTCGGCACCGTGCCGTCGAGCCCGACCGCGTAGGTGCCGTCCTCGGGGCTGTAGGCGAAGAACCCACACCAGTCGAGCTGCGCCTGCTCGATGAACGCCAACAGCTGATCGTGGTCTTCTTCGGTCTCCCCGGGATAACCGACGATGAAGTTGCTGCGGAACGCGGCATCGGGCTCGCGATTGCGGATGTCGTTGATGCGGTCGAGGAACCGCTTGCCGTCGCCCCACCGGCGCATCCGCCGGAGCAGCGGCTTGCTGACGTGCTGCAAGGAGAGATCGAAGTAGGGCACGCCGGTGTCGCAGATGGCGTCGATCAACTCATCGCTGAGGTCGCTGGGGTACAGGTACAGCAAACGCGTCCAGGCGGCTTTGGCCGCCACTGCGCGCACGAGGGGCACGATGGAACCTGCACCCAACTCATCGGGGCGGTCTTTGCCGTAGCTGGCGAGATCCTGCGCGATGAGCACGATCTCCTTGGCCCCCAACTCATCGACTTCGTGGAGGATGGAGGCGACGTCGCGGCTGCGCTGCGGGCCGCGGAACGACGGGATCGCGCAGAATCCACAGGTGCGGTCGCAACCTTCGGCAATCTTCACGTAGGCCCACGGGCTGTTCGATTTCGGCCGAGGCAGGTTCAGTAGGTCGAGCGTGGGCACGATGGAAAGAGGGATCTGCTTCTTGCCGGGTTTCGACATCAGGTTCACGGGCACGCCGAACCCCGACACCTGATCAACCTCGGGCAGCGCCTCGGCCAACTCGCTGCCGTACCGCTCGGCCATACAGCCGGTGACCACCAAGCGGCCACCCTTCTTGCGCTGATCCTCGAGCGCGAGGATCGTGTCGATGCTCTCCTTGCGCGCCTCGTCGATGAAGGCACACGTGTTCACCACCACCAAGTCGGCCTTCGACGGATCGTCGGTCGCAGTCATACCGTCGGCCAACAGCGTGCCGATCAGCTTGTCGCTGTCAACCTGGTTCTTGGGGCAGCCCAAGGTCTCGACGTAGAAGCGCTGACCCATAGGCAGACCAGACTAGAGGTGGTTCACACCGGTGGTCGTGGGATTCCGGGCGGTTTGCCGCGTGGCCGGGTTTCGCGGTGTCGGCCGTCGGGCCAGGTGAAGTGCATCGTGGCGTCGGGGAGCAGCTTCACGTGCACGCGTTCGCGGTGCACGATGTGGTGGTGGCGGTTGCACAACATGCCCAGGTTGTCGTGGTTGGTGGGGCCGCCCTTGCGCCAGTGGAACAGGTGGTGGGCGTCGCAGTAGGACACCGGGCGGTCGCAGCCGGGGAAGCGGCAGCCACCGTCGCGTTGGGCGGTGAGGCGGAACAGGTGCCGGGGCACGCTGTAGCGGGCGCGGCCGTAGCCGATTGGCAGTGAGTCGGTGCCGCGCATGATCTGGTGGATCAGGCAGTCGCATAACACGGTTTCGGTGGTGGCGTGGTCGAACAGGCGGCCGGTGTCGGGGTGGCTGCCCAACAGCAGATCGGTGGTGAGCGTGTCGCCCTCGAGCGCCAGCTCCACGTGTGGGTGGCGGCGCTTGGTGGTGGGCTTCTCGTTGTGCTGGTTGTAGAACGCGGCAATGTCGTGCAACGCGTCGGCATCGCGCTGCGTCTTGGTGCGCGTGTCGTACTCGCCCTCGAACGTGGCCGCGGTCTTCAGCGCGGCCTCCACTTCGGCGGCCGCCCCGCCGTACAGCTCGAAGGTGCCCAGCAGCGCACCGTCCGAAGCACGACTCATCCGCAGCGAGCGATCGGCCTCCGACGGCGGGGCATCCGCATCAACCACTGCCTCGGCCTTCTTGCGCCAGGTGTCCATCACCTTCACCGTGCACTCCGCGTCCAGCGCAGCGAGGAACGGCATCAGTTCACGGTGCTGCTGATCCATCAGCGGCTGCAGCTTGGGCGGGCAGAACGCGCGCACCGTGTGCACCTGGCCGGCAGAGACGGCGCCGCAGAGCGCGAGGCCGGCGATGCTGTCGAAGCGGTCGAGGAAGCGGCCCTGGGCAACCCAGCGGCCGGCCAGTACGTCGGTCATGCGGCAGCGATCGCGCAGCCAGGCGCGGGTGGACACGGCACCGTCGATACCCAGCTCGCCGGTGTTCTCCAAGCGACGTAACGCCAACGCAAGACGGGCCGCATTGCGTTCGTGGGCGACCATTGCCGCAACGAACTCGTCCGGCGAGAGGATCATGTCCATCTCCGTTCCGGATGCGAAACCCATTGCGGACTCCATAGTGGGAGCGTACACACGTTCGTTCACGAAGTCAAGCAGAAAACCGGAATTTCTCGGCACGCGTTGCAGCTGACCAGGCGTTCCCGCGGAACGTGATGCTCAGGAGAACGTGACGATGTGCCCGAGCTCGGGCTGCACGTTGCCGTTGACCAATGAGCTGTAGAGCGTCGGCACGGCCGAGGCGCCGACCGTGCGCTCGATGCTGAGCCAAGAGCGGGTGCTGCCGATGAACTCGCCGAGGGCGGCAGCGATCTTCTCGTTCATCTCCGCTGCGCCCCACTCTTTGCCGCGCTTGGCGAGTTGCGTGGGGGCGAAGAAGAACTCGGGTGTTGGTGCAGGCATCTCGCCGGCGTAACGAGGCGCATCCCAGTGCGTCGCCCCGACGCTGCACGAGTACGCCACCTTGCCGGCCAGGTGCGTGTGCACTGCGGCCACGACGTTGGTGTTGCCCGCCATATCGACCAGTACCGAGGCGGTGTCGTCGAGCGAGCCGATCTCCTCGTAGCTCACGACGGTGTCGTACTCGCCGACCCCACGAGTGAACTCAACGTTCCGTTCGGACGTGAGTCCCACGATTTCGACCGACCCAGCCGTTCGCAGACAGTGGGCGAGAGCGATCGACGTTTTGCTGGACGCACTGGTGATGATCACTCGGCCCGCGCCGAAGTAGTTGTGCTCGCGCAGGTAGTCGTCGATGAGGAACGATGTGACGAACAGTCCGCGGAAGATGAGGATCGCGTCATCGTCGGCACCGGCCTCGACGAGATCGAAGTTGCGGTACGCCATCGCATGGTTGTTGCGCCACGTTGCGACATCGACGAACCCGCCGCGCGAGGCCCGCGCCTGCACGACGTGATGGTCGCCGAGTGGATAGAAGCCGAAGTACCGACTGCCGACAGCGATGTCGGGGTTCGCCGAGGCGGTGACGACACCGAAGCCCATCACCGGAAGTCGACCCCAGCCGGCCTCCGTTGGGAAGAAACCCCAGTAGTCGAGCATGTCGCCGGTGAGCGCGTAGGACACATTGTTCGATGTCAGTGCGGCGCGCTCCAGACGCAGTACCACTTGTCCCTCGGCGAGTTGCTCCGGCGGCGTCGACTCTGCGAGTCGGAACGAATGGATGTCGCGTCGGTCGATCTCGAGGTGCATCTCAACCTTTGGTGATTGCGTCGAGCGATGCCCGCAGGCCCATCACGTAGACCTCGCCCGGGGCGCAATCGCTGAGTGATGTAGCGATCCGTGCGACCTCGTCGGGTGAGTCGACGGCGATGAACTGCACGGTGTCCCACCTGCGACCGTCACCGATGATCGTGCCTTCGGCCGTGAGGTTCGTGGCGCCGGGAATGGCTGCGAACGCGTTGGCACGGTCGGCGGTCTGGCGCACGACCATGGCCACCCAGCGGTCGGGCTCGGGCGACGGCCGGTCGCGCGTGTCGAGCGCGAGGTCTTCGGGCCGGCAACACACGATCGTCGTCCGCTGCATCCCGGCAGCCTTGTGCTCGTGCTTCTCGGCGAAGTCGTTGCGGGACTGCATCTCGATGAACGATGATCGCGTGGCGTAGCGAACGATGGCGATGCGATCCCAGTCCTCCTCGCCGACGAGGTTGCTCTCGACGTCGGCGACGAACACGACAGCCGCCCCGATCTTGGACAGGATCGCCGTCGGGTTGTAGCGGTCGTCGGCCTCGCGGCCGCTGATCGTGGTGTCGACCACCGAGCCTTCGGCGTACTGCGCGACCTCGTGGTACTTCATCAGGTTGACCATGTAGATCGGACCATCCTCCTCGGGAGGGCGGGTCGCGAGGAACAGCCCGTAGTCCGAGTCGATGATCCCGTACTTGTGCTTGATCGGCTTGGCTTCGGACATCGTGTCTCCCTGGTCGTCAGGAGAGTACCGATGGTGCTCCCTCCGGTGCGAGGCGGACCGTCGACGGAGGGCGAGCGCAAGGTGGGACGTTCAGAGCCAGGCCATTGGCGCCGTCACGCCAGTCGGCGCGTCGGCCCACACGAATGCCGGAGGTGCCGCGGCGGGTGGCATGGCTGCTTGCGACGTCGGGGTCAGGCGGTAGTCGCCGTGCGCGGGGTCGATCATCTGCGGTTGCCACGTGTTGATGCGATTCGATGAGGTCAGTTGCGTCGCATTGCACGTCGGGTTGGTGGGGGCGCAGCCCGTGGAGTCGCCGATACCGAGTGGCATGTCGGCCGACCCGTTCCAGATGACGTTGCCGACGATGCGCACGTCGTCGTCCGCCACTGATGGGTTCGGTGCATGACTTCCGGCTGGCGGTGTCGTCGGCCCTTGGATCTCGAAGTGTTGCCACTGCGACTGCACGCCCGCAGGGTTGACGGTGATGTTGTTGTAGAAGTACACGTGGCGATTCGGGATGGGTACATCGCCGGTGTTGCTCGGCCCCCAGCCGCCCGCAGCGAGGTGCGCCGCACACGTGGCGGTGTCGCCGTCGCAACTGCGGCTCCCGTGCACGAACTCCACGAGGTGGCTGCGAGTGCCGACGCGGTAGAGCGTGTTCCCGGCGAGCAGGATGTTGTACCCGCCGTTGACGCCGAGCCCTGCACCTTCGGTGTCGTGCACGACGTTGTCGGTGATGCGGATGCCGTACGCCTCGTACTGCAGCCACGGTGCCACCATGAACTCGAAGCCCGTGCCTTGCCCGGCCGTGATACCCCCGGTGCCGCAGTCGTAGACCTCATTGCCCGACACGGTGAGATATGCGCTGCCACCTTTGGTGTACATGCACCAGTCCTGCGCGCCGTGGATGCGGTTACCAGTGACATGCCCGTACTGGACGGCGACGAAGTCGATCGCATTGTCGTCGGCGCCGTGGATGTCGGACGACTCGATGAACAGGTACTGCGACTGGTTCACCTTCACCGTCTCGTGGGCGCCGGTGCCGCCGGACAACTCGCTGTCGCGGATGAGGATGTGGTCGCAGTGCTCGCAGTGGAACGCATCGCCGTCGCGGATGATGTCGACGCCGATGAGGGCGAAGTAGCTGACGGCGTACATATTGATATCGCCGTCAAACACCACAGTGTGTGCTCCGTCGGCGGCCTCGACGATGATCGGTGCAGCGACGGTTCCGTGGCGATCTTCCCAGTAGTTCACCAACGCATCAACCGGGTAGTGCCCGGCCGTGAGGTGCAGGTGGTAGCCGGTGGTCAGTGTCGTACCGGCCGGGACGCGGCGCCATGCCTCGCCGACAGTGCGCAGCGCAGTGGTGCGAGTGGTGCCGGTGTTGGCATCGTTGCCAGTGGTCGGGTTCGCCCACAGGTCGTTGCCGTGAAACGTCGCGAGCGAATCGGGGAAGGCGGCCTGGTCGAGGCGCACCGCAGGCTCGGTGACGACGACGGGCTCGCTGATCGTTGGGACGGTGACGGCCGTCGTCGCCTGTGTCTGTACCGACTGCTGCGAGTCAGTACAGCCGCTGATCATTCCGATCAGCAGGAGCATTGCTCCGCCAGTTCGATGAATCTTGCGTCCGGTTCGCACGCAGTGTCATCGGCACGAGGTGCCGGGAAGCTGAGCAGGGACGAAGGCCCCTGGCCGGGCGATCCTGTATGTCACACGATGTCCTTCAGCGGGCAGCATCGACTGTCCTTCGACGCGGGGTGCAGTGTGAAGCAGCGGCGAGTGAGTGGGTTGGCAGTCCTGGTGTTCGTGACCGTGTCTGCCGGGTGCAGTAGCGACGGCTCGTCCAGCCCCACCACCACAGCGCTCGCCGCGACGCCGACGGCGGTCGCCACGACGAACGCACCTGCCGACACCACGGCCGCGAGCGCTGCTGCCAGCCCCAATCACGCTGAGGTCAAGGTGTCCGGCGCCGAGTCGATCGACGTCAGCGGAGCGGGTGGCTATTGCCAATACTTCCTGCCAGCGACTCAGGAGGGGCTCGTCTACGTGGTGCATGCCGACGAGCTCGGTCAGTCCGGATGGACGTTGCAGGTGTCAGGGAACAGCCCCACCTCGGTAGGAGTGCTGCTGAACACCGCCACGGCGTCGTACGCGAACGACGCGTCACTGGGCAACGGCACGATCAACGCGCAGGCCGATCTGCACCATGCCGACTTCGACCTCGAACTGGTGGAGATGGCCCACCAGGACATCACGGTGCATGTGTCGGGCAGCATCGACTGTCCCTGAGTCGTCAGGCCACCTTGCGCAGCCAGAGCGAACCGCCAGCGTTGATGCAACGGGGGAACGCGGCCGAGGCTCGCGCAGGGTCGAGTCGGTGCAACAGACTCGGCCAGAGCAGGATCTCGAACGTGTCGTTGTACTGCAGGAATGACCGCAGCACGTACTGCTCGTTCCACCCGCGGTGCTCGTACACCCATTCGCGCGGGTACTCGAAACCGGGGAAGATGTCGTGCAGGTGGATGACGACGCCCGGGCGCAATACGGGGAGGATGTCGGCGAAGATTCGATTCACGTCGCTGCCGGTCTTGGCCACGTGTGTTGAGTCGATGAACAACACATCGCCGTCACCCAGCGAGGCGAATAGATCGAGGTCGACGTCCTGTGTGCGCACAGTCCGGATGGTGACGGTGGCTCGATCGCTGTCCTTGACGAGGGAATCGAGCAGCTCCGGGTATGGGTCGCAGAATGTGATCTGCATCGCCCCATCGAGGTACTGCTCCCGTGCGTCAAGAGTGCATGCCGACGAGAAGCCACACCCGAGTTCGATCAGCTGAGACGGGCGAAAGTGGCGCAGCATCGCGGTCAGCACGGTTGCATCGCCGTCCCCGTAGACGGGGTTCTGCGACCAGTAGCGGTCGCCGAGGGCAGCCGCTTCCTCCTGGGTGGTGTGCAACTTGATGTCGCCGAGCACGGGGGCCAGCTCATCGAGCAAGGCCCACTGTTCGTCGAGGCGCAGCTTGACGCCGGCAACCACGGCGGGGTCGGTGCCGAAGATCTGATCCTCGTGGGCCTGTATCTCGGCGACGTCGACATGGGGTGAGTAGAAGTGGCCGATGGGGGCGAACAATCGGTCGAGCTCCGCGATCCGCCGCTCGTACTCGCCGAGGATCGGCAGCTTGCGGGCGATCGATCGCAGTCGCTGTCGAAATCGCGTCGTCATCTTGGTTGCTCCGTTCTCCTGCTCCGCGGCCGCCCGCGGTCTCGGGAGCCTGTCACACCGGTTGGGCGCGTTCGTCGGATGAGCACTGTTGTTCGTCGCCATAACGCTTTTCAATGTGTAACCAGCGTTGACACCAGCGTTGACACCAGCTGTGACAGCGGTGTAAACCGGCAACATGATCGACAGCACCATTCGTGACCACTGCCTCCCTGCGGAGGTCGACCGGCGGGCGGCGTCCGAGCGTCTGGCGCGGCTGCGAACGGTGCTGGCGGCGCACGACATCGGCGCCGGGCTGTACTTCGATGCGGTGAACATCCGCTACGCCTGCGGTGTCCGCAACATGCAGATCAACACCACCCGCAACCCGGGCCGCTATGTGTTCGTGCCGGTGGAGGGCCCGGTGACGTTGTTCGAGTACACGGGCTGTGGACACCTGGCCGAGGGGTACGACACGGTGCAGGAGATTCGGACCGCGAAGGGTGTGCACCCGTTCTATGCCGGCGATCACCATGCCGAGCACATGGATGCATTCCTCGAGGACATCGACGAGCTGATGGCCCGTGCCGGTCTGCGTGGCCAGCGGCTCGGCGTGGAGCGCGCCCCCACGATGGTGGTGCCAGCGCTGATGGCGCGCGGCTACGACGTCATCGACGCCAGCATCACCATCGACCTGGCCAAGTCGATCAAGACCCCGACGGAACTGCAGCTCATCCGCGCGTCCGTCGCGTGCACCGAATCGGCAGTCGCGTACATGGAGGAGCGCTTGCTGCCGGGTCGCACCGAGAACGAAGTGTTCGCCGATCTGAACAAGGCGCTCATCGCTGGCGGCGGCGAGTACATCGAGACCCGGTTGTTCAACAGCGGGGCGCGCACCAACCCGTGGTTCCAGGAGACCGGCAGCAAGGTGATCGAACACGGCGACCTCGTTGCGCTGGACACCGACGCGATCGGATGCCACGGCTACTACACGGACATGTCGCGCACGTTCCTCGCCGGTGATGGCGAGGCGACCAGCGAGCAGAAGACGGTGTACGGGCTGGCCTACGAGCAACTGCAGTACAACATCGACCTGATCCGCGCCGGCGTGTCGTTCCGCGACTTCGCCGACCGCACGTGGCCGATCCCCGCCGAGTACGTGAAGAACCGCTACCTGTGCCCGGTGCACGGCAATGGGATGACCGGTGAGTATCCGGTCATCCCCTATCCCGACATCTTCCACCTCGTGGGCCAGGACGGCGAGTTCGCCGAGAACATGACCGTGTGCGTCGAGAGCTTCGTCGGCAGCGAGCACGGTGGTCCGGGTGTGAAGTTGGAGGAGCAGGTGCTCATCACCACGACCGGCGTCGAGCGCCTCACCACCTATCCGTACGAAGCTCGGCTGCTCTCATGAGGTGCGGATAGGGTCGGCTGGATGCCGCCGAGAACTGCCTCCACCCGTGCGGATTTCGTGGCCGCCGCCATCACGTTTGTGGATGAGCACGGGCTGGCTGCGCTCACCCTGCGCTCACTGGGCGATGCGCTGAAGCTGAACCACACGGCGCTGTACCGGCACTTCAAGGACAAGGACGATCTGCTGGTCGCGATGATCGAAACGGTGATCACCGACATCGTGTCGATTGAACTGTCGCCGCGGGCGAAGCCTCGCGCCCGGCTGCTGCAGTTGTTGCGCCACTGCCGGGCATCGTTGCTGCAGCATCCCGAACTCGCCGGTGCAATCGTGGCGGTGTCGACCACCTTGCCAACTGCGCACCGTTTCACGGCGATGGTGTGCAACGAACTCGAGGCGATGGGGTTGCAGGGGTCGGCGGTGCCGGACTCGTATCAGATGCTCGAGAGCTACGTGATGGGTTCCACCATCTTCGATGTTGCCGGTACACCTCGGCACCTCGAGCAACGCCGGGTTCGCCTTCGGCTGCTCGGCCACCCGTTGTTCGACGAGGTCAGCCGAACCACTGCTGATGTCGAGGCCCTCAACGAGCGAGCCTTCGAACGCGGATTGGCTGCGCTCATCGACGGCTGCGTGGCCTCGCTCTAGACGGCCGTGGCCGAAGGCCTGAACCGGCACCCGTTGCGCTGGGCGCAACGGGTGCCGTGATGTTCGACGATCAGGTGGTGGTTGCCGACAGACGTGCGCTGGGTGTGCCAGTGCCGATTGCGTTGGTGGCGACCACGGCGAACCAGTAGGTGGTTCTGCGGGCCAGACCGGTGTTGATGGTGCAGTTCAGCGTCGTGCCGTTGGCGGTGCACTGTCCGACCACCGTCGTGCTGACGGCGGACGAATAGGCGTACGCCCGGTAGCCGGTGAGGGTCGATCCACCTGTGCTGGCTGGTGCCGTCCAGGTGACCCGCATGGTCGCGTTGCCGGGAGTCAGCGTGGCGATTGTGGGTGCCGACGGGGCGGACAAGGCAGTGGTGGTCGTGGTCGACCGTGCCGAAGCCGTGCTCACGCCGACCACGTTGGTTGCTGTAATCGATAGCCAGTACTGCACGCCGGCCGTCAGGCCGGTGACCGTGCAGGTCAGCGTGGCCGCCGTAGCGCAGGTGGCGGCCGGAGCTGTGCCAGCGAGTGTGGTGAACGCCGACACCGTGTAGGCGGTGATGGGTCGGCCACCGGTATCCGCTGGTGCGGTCCACTGCGCCACCACCGAGGTGTACGACGGGGTCAGGGTGAGGCCGGTCGGAATGCCGGGAACGGTGTAGGCCAACGTGGTGGCAGCGGCGCGGGACGAAGCTGCGCTTGAACCGTTGACGTTGGTGGCGGTGACATCGAACCAGTACTGGGTGCCGACGGTGAGTCCGGTGATGGAACACGTCAGCGTCCCAGCAGTGGTGCACTGTGCGAGCGGTGTTGTGCCGTTCGCCGCAGTGAACGCCCGGGCGGTGTAGCCGGTGATGGCCGAGCCTCCGTTGCCGGGTGCCGTCCACGTCACTTGCGCCGTGGTGTACGACGCAGCCACCGTGGGTGCTGCAGGGGCATCAGGGGCCGCCGCCGGACGCACGGAGACGCGAGGTGTCGAATCCGGACCCGTGCCGATCGGGTTGGTGGCCGACACGGCAACGCTGTAGGTGCGGGCGTTGGTCAGGCCAGGAATGGTGCACGACATCGGGTCGGCAATGTTGACGACCGTGAAGGTGCAGGTCGCGGCCGGCACCGTGCCGTTGACGGTGGTGAAGGCCTTCGCCGTGAACTGAGTGATGACGTAGCCGCCCGAACGGGTCGGAAGGGCCCACGAGATGGTGGCCGATCCGTTCCCTGCGGCCGCGGTCACCAGTCGGGGTGCCGTGGGCACTCCCACCGGTGCGATGGTCACCCGAGGACTGTTGGGAGCCCCCTGGCCGGCCAGGTTCGATGCACGAACGTCGATGTAGTACAGGTTGCCAGCGGTCAACGGTGGCACGGTGCACGTGAGTGCCCCGGTGGTGCTGCACGAGCCGATGATGTTGCCAGCGGCGATGTCGTCGTACACGGTGGCCGTGTACGACTTGATTGCGCTCCCGCCGTTCGAGGTGGGGGCCGACCACGTGACGGTGGCGCTGCTGTCCACGTTGGTCTGTGCAGCAACTGTCAACGGTGCACCGGGAACGGTGCCCGGTGTGGCTGCCAGGCGGCCCTGAACGCCGCCGACGCTGGAACCCGAACCGTTGGTGGCGGTGACCTCGATGAAGTAGGTCTGCCACGCCGTGAGGCCGGTGATGGTGCACGTGAGCACTGCGGTCGTGCAGGCGGTGCCGGCGGTGGTGTTGCCCTCGGCAGTGGTGTACGCCCGTGCGGTGTAACTGGTGATGGCCGAGGCACCGGTGCGCAGCGGTGCGGCCCACGACACTGCCAGCGACGTGGCTGCCGAGGTGGTGGTCACGTTGGCCGGGCTCGACGAGATGGCAACCGTGACAGTGCCGTTCAGGAACTGCAGGGTCTCCACATTCCGCACGGTGTCGGTGCCGTCGCGGTTGGCGATGTTGTCGACAACTCGAACGAGGCCGCCCGCCAGGTAGGTGATGGTGTAGTCCGCGATGTTGCCGGTGAACTTGGCTACGTCGTTCTCGCCGGCGTACGCGCCCGCCAGGATCCGACGCAGGATGGTGATGTCGCCGGGGTCGAGCCTGCCAGCGAGCACTGCAGCGCGCAGCGCGGCGGTGTCACGAACGAGGATGCGCCCGGTGGTGGGGTCGAGCGTGCCAGCGACACCTGCAGCGGCAGGCACCGAGAGCAGCACTTCGAGAGAGGCATCGCCGTCGATGAGGTCGTTGCCCGAACGGCCCTCGAGCAAGTCGGAACCTGCGCCGCCGATCAGGATGTTGCCGGCCGTCCATGTGGTGACCCCGGCCCCCAGCAGCAACTGCAACCCTTGGAACTTCGCAAGATCTGTCTGGTTGAGGTAGTCGGTCAGCGTGGTGAGCGGTGTGGTGAGGGTGGTGCGAATGTCGCCGCGCAGTGTGTCGTTGCCGCGTCCACCCGAGAGGGCTTCGACCGAGTCGAATCCATCCTGTAGCCCGGCGAGGATGTCGGCGGGCAGCGGGACGAACAGTTGCAGGTCGGCAATCGCCGCTTGGGTGGAGGTCGGGTTGTAGTAGGTGGTCCAGTCGAAACCGAATCCGCCCAGGAAGGTGTCGATACCGGGGCCGCTGACGGAGATGTCGGCTGCTCCGCCACCGTCGAGCAGATCGTCGCCGTTGCCGCCGACGATCACGTCGTCACCAGGTGTGGAGAGGTCGATACCGAAGGGTGCCGCGCCGTCGCCGGAGATGGTGTCCGAGCCACTGCCGCCGTCGAGCCAGTCGCTCCCGTCGTCGCCGCTGATGGCGTCTGCTGCGTCACTGCCTTGTGTCAGGTCGTTCCCGGGTCCGCCCAACATGGTGGTGGCGTCGGTGCCGCCCACCATGAAGTCGGCGCCCCAGCCGGCGTTGAACAGGTCGGCGCCGGGGCCTCCTGAGGCCATGTAGTCGTTGCCGTCACCTGCAGAGAAGATGTCGAGACCCGATGAGTCGAGCATGGTGTCATTTCCGAGGCCGCCGACCAGGTTGTCGTCGCCCATGCCGCCTTGCATCCAGTCGTTACCGTCGTTGCCGCGGATGGTGTCGTTTCCACCGCCGGCCCAGGCCCGGTCGTTGCCAGCGGTGCCGTTGAACACCACGTGACCGGTGCCCGAGTAACGCCACGTTCCGTCGGGCATCACAGTGATGTCGCTCGGAGCGGCGCTCGCCATTGAGAACGTGCGAGTCGGGAATGCGAACGCGTCGGCGGGAAGTGCCTCGACGTTGGTGTTGCGCATGATGAGTTCGGCGAAGGTGTTGGCTTCGAGTTGCACGCCGAGGTTGAGGCCTGCTGTGCGGGCCAGGTAGTACAGGCGGTCGCCGTCCTGGAGGTTCTCCATCTGGCGGCGGAATACGAAGTCGAATGTCGAACCGAGCATGCCGCCGAACGGGCTCGGAGCTTCGGCAAGACCGCCGATCCAGAGGTCGATGTCCTCGAGGCCGGTGATGTTGAGACCGTTGATCGACGCCCACGTGTTCGTGCCGAACATGAAGTCGGCGCGGTCGAGCGGGGAATCAGCGCGGTCGTTGACGAGCTTGTCGGCAGCGGCGCGCTTGTCGGCCACTGTGGTGGCGGCGGTGATGGTGGGGTGCTTGCCGTAGGCGGCGATGAAGTTGATCAACGATGCCGGGTGGCGCAAGGCGAGACCGAAGTCGATCCACGATGTGTACGGAGCCACGGAGGTGTCGCCGGACAGCGCGGAGTACGAGCGTCGCGCGCCGTTCAGTGAGGCCATACCAGTGTCGCGTCCGCGCACCAGGTTCAGTGTGGCGAGGTCGAGCGGCAGACCGAGCAGTCGGTTGCGCAGTGTGTCGGTGACGAACTCATCGATCTCGTTGCCGATCTGGTACGTCATGCCGCGGGCGACGGAACCGGCTGCCTGAGCAGCGGTGAGCGTGCCGCCCTTGCCGTCGCTGTTGAAGGCGATCGGGTTGAGGAACACGTCGAGGAGTTGCGCGTCGTTGCGGCTGCCGTCGGCGTTCACGCGGTCGACGGTGGAGTTCAGCTGCGAGTGACCGAAGCGGTACACGGCATTCGCGTACTCGGCGGTGATGTCGGGGCGCAGGTTCGGGTCGTACGCCGCGAAAGCACGGATGGCCGGCTGGATCTTGCGGGCGAACTCGCCGAACACCAAGTGCTGGTACTCCATCTCGTTGATGAGGCGCGCTGCCTGGAACAGACGTTCTCCGTTCCATGCCCCGCCGACGAGGCGCCAGTCGGTGGCTGCGAACGATGCGGCATTGGCGGTGACGATGCGCTGCACGTCGGCCACGAGGCGGTTGTGCTCCGAGTGGAACACGCTGTGGATCGAGGTGAGGCCGATGTTCTCGTTGCCGCGACCGTCGCCGGTGATGAAGTGCGCGCCCAGCAGCTCGTCGTCATAGAAGCCGCTGCCGGGCTGGTTGCCCAGGGTTGTGTCGGCGTCGGGCTGCTTGTTGTTGTTCGGGACTGCGGTGTGGGCGATGTCGTCGAGGAACGCATGACCGGTGCGCATTGCGCCGGTGGTGGTGATCGGGGTGGCGATGCGGCCTTCGACCACGGTGCCGTCGCTCATGACCAGCTGCGGCATGCCATTCGGGCCGCGGAGGAAGCGGCCGTATTCATCGGTGAGTACCAACGGCACATTGAAGATGTCAGTGTCGACCAGGCGGATTCCGAGGCGGGTGAGTGCCTGCTGCTTCACTTCGCCCCAGTTGGCGATGTTGCCGGCAATCGCGCCGTCGAGCAGGTTGCCGGTGGCCACCGGACGGGTGTTGACGAGTGTGTATTCGCGCAGGAACACCTGGTGCGACGGATGTGAGGTGTAGGTCTGGTTCTGGTCGACCCATGGGGTCGTTGAGTTCGATCCGTCGCCGTTCTGGTCGAGGATCGTGCGGTTGGCGATCATGAAGTTGGTGGGGGCGCCGGCCACGTAGAGCGGGTCGTCTGGCTGCAGCGGGACGACGATATTCTCGCTGCCCGTCTTGCCGACGAGATCAAGGCCATGATCGAAGAACTGGCCGAAGAGCGCGAACATGCCGTTGTACGGGGCGGCGACGCCAGCGTTCGGCGCAACGTTCGGGATGAGGTACGAGCCGTCGCTCTGCGGCGTTGCGTTTGGCCCGGCGGCGATCACTGCGGCCGGGTTGCTGGGCGACTGGTCGACGATGATGTTGCTGATCATCCGCGGCTCGGAGTCCTGGATGCTGCTGGGACGGTAGGCCGGGTTGTAGTTGCTCGACACGGCGCCGAGCTGGTCGGTGGGCGAAGTGGGCTCTTCGGTGTCACGCCACAGCGGTGTGGTCTCGCGGGGGAACGGCTGGTCGGCCGAACCCCAGGTGGAGTGGCCGTTGGTGACGGAGTAGCTCTTGCCGGTCCAGGTGGACGAGCCGGTGGTGAGGTTGTTGTTGCGACCGTCCACCTGGCGCAGACCCCACGGCAGCCGAGCGTCCGGAATGTCGTTGACGCCGGGGCCGATGAGCGAGGTTGGTGCGATGATCGACCCGAGCGTGGTGCCTTCCTTGGTGGCGTGGGTCTCGGAGATGCGGATCTGCTGAAGGATGAACTTCAGGTCGGCCACCGTGAGTTGGAAACCAGCGCCGACTGGCGCTGCCTGGGCCGGCAATGCCGCGGCCGAGGCGATGGCGGCGGCCATCAAACTGGTCGCCAAGAGCGGTGCGAGCAGTCGCGTACGCAGTGTCAGTCTCATCGTTATGTCTCCGGTGGTGTCGAAGGTGAATGCCGTCTTCATCACTGCTCGTCACAGAAACACACGGTGCGTCACAGCGGACGACACGGTACTGCTGGAGGTTGACCACTCCAAGGGGTAATTTGTTCAGAAACCTCGCCACATACCACTCTGGGTGGGTGATCTGGGTCGCTCCGTCGGAGTGCTCCAGGTTCCGATGGGTTGTGCTCGTGGAACGCTGGTGTCCACCGTCGTCGGTGGGCGCAGTGTGACACCTTTCGATCGACAGGGGGTGCAGGCGAGCGCAGACTGAAAGAGAGAAGCGAGGCCTGCGGTGTTTCGTACGTCACCGGTGTTCGGGTTGCAGCGGCGACATGGAGTCGTCGCCTCGCTGGGCGTCGTCATCCTGTTGGGGGTGAGCGTCGTCGGCGCTGCCGGCGCCAGCTCGACCTCGGCGGTGTCGGTCGCCACGACCAGTACAACCATCGGCTCGTCGACGACGTCGACCACATCGACCACATCGACAACGTCGACACCTGTGGGGCCGACCGGTATCGCTCGCTCCGTCACCCAGTCCCTGAAGGGTGTCGCATATGCCACGGTGTCAGCGAGCGAGACACTCGACCTCTCCCTGCCGGTCTCGGACGGCACGACGGCGGTTCCACTGGTCATCCTCATTCACGGCGGTGCGTTCCTGTTCGGCGACTCGACGGCTGAGGACGCGTACGTGGCGCCGCTCCTGCAGCGTGACGTCGCCGTCGCGTCGTTGAACTATCGGCTCTCGGGCGAGGCGATCTACCCGGTGGGTGCACAGGATGTGAAGGCCGCGGTTCGCTGGCTGCGGGCGCATGCTGCGGAGTACGGGTTGAACCCCGAGGCGTTCGGTGCCTGGGGTCAGAGCGCCGGAGGCTGGCTGGCGACCATGCTCGGAGCCACGGGCGATCAGGTGACGCTCTTCGACGATCCGTCGTTGGGGAACGCCGATGTCTCCTCCGCTGTGCAGGCCGTCGTGTCCTGGTACGGGGTCAGCGATTTCACCACCGTCGATCAGCAGTTCGTCGAGGCTGGTGTGTGCCCGGCCTTCACGTTGGCGGCCGACCCCGATTCGTTCGAGTCGCGCTGGCTGGGTGAATCGGTGGCCACGTGTTCGCAGGCAGCGTCCACCAACCTGGCGTCCTATGCAGCCGGCGCCGCAGTGTTGCCCACCTGGTACCTGGCCCACGGTGACATGGACTGTGTCGTACCAGTGGGGCAGAGCGCCGAACTGGCGGCCGGTCTGCGGGCAGTCGGCGCCGACGTGACCTTCGTGGTGGTCGCCGGGGCCGGGCACGCCGACCCGATCTTCGATGTCACACAGGTACAGCCAAGCATCGCCTTCCTCGTAGATGCGCTCGTGGCCGGTGTCGCCTCCAGCGCTAGCGCCGCGCTGGTTTGAACTCGTCGGTGAGCGTGGTGCCGGCAAAGTGCGCTTCGAACGCGTGCAGACCGAAGCGCTGGCTCAGCTCGCGGCATACGGCCACACCCCGCACGCTGTTGCCGCGCTCGTCGAGCGGCGGGGAGAACACTGCGATCCCGAACTTGCCGGGCACCACGGCGAGGATTGCGCCGCACACGCCACTCTTTGCGGGCAGGCCGACGAGGTAGCCCCACTCGCCGGAGTAGTCGTACATACCGCACGAGTACATGATGCTCAACACGTCCTTGACATGTTCAGTGGAGAGTGCCCGCACCCCGGTGACCGGGTTTACGCCACCGTTGGCGAGGGTGGCCGCCATGACGGCCAGGTCGTGGCAGGTGACGAGCACCGAGCATTGCTGGAAGTAGAGCTCGAGGGTCTCGTCAACTCGGTCCTCGATCATCCCGAAGTTCAGCATCAGGTGGGCGATGGCTCGATTGCGGTGTCCGGTGGTGCGCTCCGAGATGAACGTTGCGTTGTCGACGAAGACGGGGTGGCCGGCGTAGTTGGCGAGCATTCCGAGCAGGTTCTTGATCCGCTCGGCGTAGTCGGTACCGGTGATGAGGTCCGTGGTGGCGATCGCCCCTGAGTTCACGAGCGGGTTGAACGGTCGGTTTGTCGTCTCGTCGAGCACGATCGAGTTGAACGCTTCCCCCGACGGCTCGACGTTCACCTTCGAGAGCAAATGCTCCCGTCCGTGGTTCTCGAGTGCGAGGCCGTAGACGAAGGGCTTGGAGACTGACTGCATGCTGAACGGTTGCTGTGAGTCGCCGACCTCGACAACCTGTCCATCGACGCTGGCCACGGCGATTCCGAACCAGTCGGGCTCAGCCAAGGCCAACTCGGGGATGTAGTCAGCAATCGTCCCGTCTCGGAGTGGGAGAAACTGCTCGTGGAGCGCTTCCAGCATCGGACGAATCGGCGCAGTTGCGGATCGCATCCGGTTGAGCAGAGAGTCGAGATCGCTGGGCTGGGGCATCTCGAACTCTCCTGAAGGCTTCCTAGGTCGTGCGCCGGGCACGATATCCAGCGGACCTCGTGAGCAGCCAGAAGTAGTGTGAACGCAAGGTTTCCGACGATCCGCGGAGCCTTTTCGGTGAGGCACCGAACTAGTCGCTGAACGTGCGCCCGTTCTCCACCCGTACGAGGCGGTCGCAGACCTGCACTGTGGTGGTGCGATGCGCCACGACCACAACGGTGACTCGCCCCTTCATCTCTTCCAATGACTCGCGCACGAGCGATTCGGAGACCGCATCGAGTGCACTCGTCGGTTCGTCGAGCACCAGCAGTGCCGGCCGGCCGGCGAGCGCTCTGGCGATGGCGATACGTTGCTTCTGCCCACCCGACAACCCCTTGCCGCCGGGCCCGAGCACAGTGTCGAAACCGGCTGCCAGCGACGTGATCTCGTCGTATACGTGCGCAGCTCGTGCCGCGTGCTCGGCGTCGGCGCGGGTGATGCCGTCACGCCAGAAGATGATGTTCTCGAGAATGCTCGCCTCGACCAACTCCGGTTCTTGCGGCACCAGCGACACCAGCTTCGACAGACTTGCGAGCGAGAGGCTGCGGATGTCGTGGCCGTTGATGGTGACCGTTCCGCTGGTCGGCGGGCGCAGGCCGACCAGCATCTGAGTGAGCGTCGACTTACCGCCACCCGATGGCCCCACGACCCCGATCATCTCGCCTGCGGTGATGGTGAGTGAAACCCCGTCGAGTGCCGCACCCTCTGTGCCGTAGTGATAGGTGACGTCGCGCAGTTCGAGGTGCTCAAAGCGGTCGACGACGACATCGCCGCGAACCTCGACCGCGTCGGTGAGTTCCGAGATACGTCGCTGGAGTTCGGTCATAGCTGGATGCACCTCGCGCACCCAGGTGCTGGCTTCGAACACGTTCTGAGCGCCCTGCACGGCGCGGACCACGAGCAAGACCACCGCGCCCAACGCAGTGATGTCGAGCGTGTCGATTGAATGCATCGCGAAGACCGCACCGACCAACGCCAACATGGCCAGATCGCGGTAGATCGAGCGGCTGAACCGTCCGCTGCGGCGAAGCCGCTCGAGGTCGTGCGCCGCGTGGGCGTCGACGGCAAGCAGTCGTTCGGTGGTGCGTTCCTGCACGCCGAACACCTTCAGCTCCATGGTGAGTGCTGTGGTGCGAGCCACCTCAGCCAGGTAGCTGCCGTTGGACTGGATATGCGCTCCAGCGAGGCGACGGAATCGGTGCATCAGCGGACGTAGGACTCCAAAGACCATCAGTCCGAACAGCACGACGAAGACAGTCACCACTGGGCTGACGATGAGGGCGACTGCGACCAGGACGACGAGCGAGACCACTGCCGAGAACGACGCGGTCATGGCTATGGTGAGCTGCGTGGCTTCGGGCGCAAGGACGCCCACCATTTCCTGCAGGCTGGCGGAACCCTCGTTGGCCTGGCGCCACCACTCGGCACGCACATACGACTGGATACAGGCACTACGCACGGCCACTTGCACGCGTGTGGCGAGTGTGGCGGTGATCGAGGCGAGTATCCAGTGGAGCGCGATCACCAGTAGTGCTGCGACTGCTGCAATGCCCAGCATCCACCCCGGGGATGAGTCGGGTAGGAGCGGAATAGTGGACGAGCGGCCAGAGTCGATCGTGTGCACTGCTGCGCGCACCACCATGACGAGCACGATCGACTCGGCGCCGCTGGCGATGACGGAAGCCGCGACCAGCAGCGAGATCGGCGCGAGCGGTCGGCCGAGATACGGCAGCAGGTCGCGCCAACCGATGCGCAGCATGGTGTCAGCCCTCCGTCGACTGCTGGGGCGACTCGGCGAGATAGCGGGCGACCCACTCGTCGGTCTGCGCGTCGGACTGCCGATGCAACTGTCGCGGCGGCACCGGCAGCTCGGGGCGGCCGAGATGGTCGAGTGCGGCACGCACCGTCGCTTCGTAGTCGATATCGAAGTCTTCGTACACGATGGTGTACGGCTGGAGACCCTGCTGCTCGAAGTAGGTATCCCAAGCGCGCTCGCAGTCGTCGGCGTCGCGGATCGCATGCTCGATGATTGCCCGGTCGTAGTGAGCCTCACGCTCGACCGTCTGGTCTGATGACCATGCGGCGGTCTGCGCCGCTTTCACGTGCGAGATTGCCTGGCGCAGTCGGTCGTTGCGGGTGATGCGCACCCAGTGCACGGGACACCCCCAGTGGCCCATGTCGATACCGTGTTCCAGCATTGCGATGCGGTACGGGTGCCACATCAACTTGCAGCACAGCGTCCCGTCGGTGGCGCCCCACTTATGGGCGGCGTCGTCCAGCATCGCTCGGACGGCGCCGGGGCGGTAGCGGTGCACCTTCTCCCACTTCTCACCTGGTTCGTACCAGCGTGACGCCATGCTGGCGTAGAGGCGCGCTGTCAGCACGGGTCGTCGGCGGAACGAGCCCGGAGAGAACACCGCGTGCGGGTTCACCAGTTCCTGCGGGTCGCCGAACTCGCCGGTTGCGCCCAATGCGCGGCACAACAACGTGCTTCCGCTGCGGGCTGATGCCGCGACAGCGATCACCCTCGTGGGGTGGTCACTTGCTCGCGTCATAGCCGTAGGCCCCGTAGCCGTAACGGGTGTGCTTGCGATCAAGTCCGTTCAGGACGATACCCAACACCGGGCTGCCGATCCGATCGAACTCGCCGAGCGTACGTTGCAACTGCTGGCTACGGGTGCGGCCAGAACGGACCACGAGGATGGTGCCATCGGCGTGTCGACTGACAGCGAGCGACTCGCTGACGGGCAGCACTGGTGGGGTGTCGATGATGACGAAGTCGTAGATGGCGGCGAGTTCGTGCAGCACTTCGCCCATGCGGCGACTGCTGAGCAACTCGCTCGAGTTGTACGGGGACCGTCCTGCGGGCAGGACGTCGGGGCCATCGAGTGTGTGCCGTACCAGTTCGAGCGGGTTGCGTCCCACGAGGGCGTCGACCAGTCCGGCCTCGCCCGACAGGCCGAACATGGTGTGGATGCGTGGTCGCCGCAGATCGCCGTCGACGATCAACACGAGCGCGCCGGCATTGGCGAGCACGATCGCCAGGTTCGCGGTGGTAGTGGTCTTGCCCTCACCCGGCATGGCACTGGTGACTTGCAGCACTTTCAGGTTGCGGTCGGTGCCAGCGAACTGCACGGAGGTTCGCAGCCAGCGGTAGGCCTCGACTGCGTCGTTCGTCGGGTCGGTTGTCGCGAGTGGTCTGTCCCCGGTGCTGGAGGTGACCGGCACGACGGTGAGCAGTGGTGCCGCGATCCCGAGTGTCACGAGGTCTTCGGGCCGGTCGACGGTGGTGGCCAGTCGTTGGCGGATCAGTGCGAGTGCAACCCCGAGCAATGCACCGATGGCGAGACCCAGCCCGGTGGTGGCGATGGGGGTGGGTCTGACCGGTGTGCCGGGTGTTTCGGCAGGGTGAACCACCTTGGCGCCGGGTGTGTCGAGGCGAGCATCGATCTGTTGTTGTTCGAGCGTGTGCCGAAAGTCGGCCTGTTGGGCGAGCAGTTCCCTCCGTTGCGCCTCACGCGTGGAGTCGTCGTCGTTGCCGGACGCGGCGATGCTGTGATCGAGGGTCTCGATCTGCTTCTGGAGGTCGTCGATCTGTTGCTGCAGACTGTCGACGGCGCCTGCCAGCGTGTCGGCTGAGATCTTGGCGGTGTAGATGTTGTACTGCTCGATGTACGCGTTGGCCACATCGGCGGCCAACTGGGCATCAGGACTCTCGACGAAGAACGTGACGACGTCAGAAGTAGTACTGGTGTTGAACTTGGCCCGCGGCGGCGGTGACGACAGGTGCAACTGCTGTTGCACACCCAAACGCACCTCGACGCCGGTGACGATCGCGATCTCGTTCAGCAGTCGACGACGGGCATCTCCAGCGCCCGCGACCGGACCGAACAGAGATGTGTTCCGGGAGACGTCAATGACCACCTCGGTGGACGCTCGATAGACGCTGGTCTGTGTGACCGACCACCCGGCGGCCAGGCATGCGCACAACACCGTGGTGGACAGCGCCAGATACTTCCGCCGCCACACTGCGCTGAGGTAGTCGCCCAACGTTCGGGCAGGTGTCAACTGAGGTTCCATCGGAACGTGCACGCTACCAGTCTCCTCGTAACACGTGCCCGAGTACGGTCCGTGTGCGCGCCACGCGCAGCCCGTCCGGAACGTGGTGGCGGAGTGCTCGTCGCGCGCGGAGATGGTTCAAGACAGGTTTCAGACCGAGCGGTGAATAGATGCTGTCCACCATCCGCGTGAGCATCGCGTCAGGCATTCGGGCGGCAATGTGCCAGTACCAACGTCGGTATCTGCTGAGTGCTGCGAACGATTCTGATGTGAAGAAGGCGTGGCGGGAGATGTCGTGTCGGCGACCTTCCAGACGTGATCTGACGTAGGCCATCGACAGTGTGTCGGGGTCGTTGGAAGGGTCGATCAGATCTGACAGGCCGAGTTGGTTGAGCAGGGTCTGTTGAATGTTGCGAAGTTGGGTGCAGTTGTTCTGTTCGTTGTCCAGCACCTGCAGCAGCGATTGGTGATCGTGGGCGGAGATGTTTGTGCCGTGCAGTCTGCGCAGCCCGAGCGGTCGATCGAGGGCGGCCACCTCGGTGAGCAGCGGCACACAGCGACGTATGAACTCGTCGACATTGTTGCAGTTCGCGTGCAGAAGGTCGCGGGTATGCAGCCACTCGAGTATCTCGCGTCGAATCGCCATGCCGCTCGTGACGCCGAGACCGTTGAGTGATCCACCTGCTGCGGCGAGGGCCGTGCGCAGATCTCCGGATGGTTGGCGCCCGGTCAGCGGCATGACCCCCAACACGTTGCGCTGCGCATCGACGACGTACAGCGGGTGCACGACGAACCCGATGGTCGGGTGGACGCGCATCTCCGTCACCACGGCGTGTAGCCGATCGGGGGTGAGTTCGTCGTCGGCGTCGAGCAGGCACACGATCTGCCCTGTCGTCTGGGGCAGCGCCGCCCGCAGGCACGAGAGGGCTCCTTCGTTGGCCTTGCTGATCAGACGTACCCTTGGTTCCGTTCTGCACGCGAGTTCGACGATCTCGACCGTGTCGTCGGTGGAGCCGTCGTCGACCACCACGCACTCCCAGCCGGTGTAGGTCTGGGCCGTGATGCTGGCGATCAGCGTCGGAAGGTACACGCCGTAGTTGTGAGCAGAGACCACGACCGACACCACAACATCGGTGGGAAGTTCGGGTAGCGGCAGCAGTTCCGGTAGGCGCACGGTGGCCGAACTGTAATCCGCCCGTTGCGTCCTGCTGCTACCGTCTCAACGCGATATGGCCGTCACGAGCGTTCCCAGCGTGTCGCACCTTCATCGTTGCTCCGGCGAGCTCTGGGTCCGCGCGTGGTCTGCGGTGGCGGTGTTGTTCGTCCTGCTGTTGGCGTTCGGTAAGGGGTTCGCCTACTGCGGGGTTCCACCGCTGTTCGTGGGCGAGGTGGTGCTCGCCGGAACACTGCTGCTCGTCGTTCGTCGAGGTATGTCGGTTCCACAGGGACTTGCACCGCTGGTTGCGTTGATCTTCGTGGTGTTCGGCACCGTGCAGTTGATACTCGACCTGTTCCTCGAACACCCCTCGCTGGTGGAGGAGGTGCGCGGGTTCGCGTTGGTCTACTACTCGCTCTACGCCATGACGGTGTACGCGATCTTGTGCCGTATGGAGGCGCGTACCTCAGCCGCTGAGGTTGTCGATCGGCTCGAAAGAGCGCTGCGACGCTCCACGAGGTGGCTGGTGCCGGTGTTCTTCGTGCTCTCGGCGCAGCTCGTCACCGGCAGGCTCCCGTCGCCGGCCTGGCCCGGGTCGGGTGTCCGCATGCTGTTCACGAAGGCCACCGACGTGTCCGTCGGACTCGCGTTCGTCCTTCCGTTCGTCGCCGAGGGGTGGCGCGCTCGGCGAGTAGGTTCGCGGCTGACTGCTGTGCTCTGGGTCGCGGCATCTCTCCTCGTGATCGCACGCAGCCGGGCCGCAGTGCTGGCGCTGTGTATCGGGCTGGCATTCACCTTCGGTGTGCGTGCGGTGCAGATCGCGCGGGCCGCTGCGGCTACCGCACTGGGGTATGCAATTCTGTGGGTGTCGGGTCTTCACCTGAAGGTTGGTCACCGCGAACTCAGCGCTGCCGGGTTGCGCGACAGCGTGGTGGCGGTGTTCCGCCCGTCGAGCGTCGGCAGCAACTATGCGGGAACGTCGGACTGGCGCAGCAACTGGTGGTCGAACATCTGGAGCGACATCCACGCGCAGGGTATGTGGGCGCGCGGAACGGGATGGAGCACCAACCTGGCCACGCGGTACCTCGACCCGGGGAACACAGCACAGCAGCAACAGCAGTTCGTCGCGCTGCGACTTCCCCACAACATCTTCTTCTCGGTTGCCGGTCGAGCCGGTCTGGTCGCCGGGGTGCTGTTCGTGCTGATCGGGGCGGTGGCCGTGGTGGCGTCGCGGCCGTCACGACGGGTGCGAGCGCTGCGCTCGCGTCCGCTGGCGGATGCCTTTCGCGTGTCGGTGGCGGCGGGTCTGGTGGTCGGTCTCACCGACGTGTACATCGAGAGCCCGCAGGGTGGCATCGTGTTCTGGTGCGGCTGTGGTGTGCTGTGGTGGCTGGTGCGGCCTCGTCGTCAACCGAGTACCGAGTTGTAGATCGCAAGGAGTCGATCGCGAACCACGTTCGGTCGGTACAGCAGGTCGTAGCGCGCACGCGCCGCCGTGCCGCGACGGGTGGCCTCGTGCAGGTCGGTTGCCGAGCGCAGTGCCGTTGCCAACGATTCGACCGTGGCCTCCACTGTCCAACCGACCTCGTCATCGACGACATGTGCGAGCGCTCCGTTGCGTGTCGCGATCACGGCGCGCCCTACGGCGAACGACTCGGGTGCCGACGAATGCGTTTCCCACCACAACGAGGGCATCACGCAGGCAGCTGTGCGCTGTCGCAGCTCGGCGACCTGATGGGACGCGACGGTGCCGAGGCACTCCACCGATCGCATCGAACGTGCCCGACGCCCGATGGCCGCGACCTGCGGCCCGTCGCCCACCACAACGAGCGGTACGTCACCGTCGAGTTCCGAATGAGTCCAGGCGTCGAGTAGCAGGCCGATGCCCTTGTCGTCGGTGAAACGTCCGGCGAAGAGCAGACCGTGTCCGGGCGGCGTGGCTGGCCCGGTGTCCGGCGTGGCGTTCGGTTTGACCTGGATCCGCTCTGCGGAGATCCCGGCCAGTCGCAGTCGTTCGGCGACGAACTCGCTGACGGCGATGAACGTATGGACCCCATCCCACGCATTGTCGTGCCGACGCAATGCGGCCGCCATCACCAGCGATTGTGCAGTTGAGGCTCGGTAGCAGCCGTGTCTGACGCCCGGAAGGCGGAGCGAATGACCGTGGCAGTCGGTGCACACATCGCCGTCGCGGTAGAAGTTCCCGCTGAGGCACTCCAGACGGTAGTTGTGCACGGTGGCGACCACCTTGGCGCCGACCGCGTGGGCCTGCGCAATCACCGATGGCGTGATCAGCGGATATGGGTTGTGCAGATGCACGATGTCCGGTCTGAAGTCGCGAACTGCTGCCCCGAACCCGCGGCGTGTTGGCGCACCGTTGATCGTGTCGACTGCGACTCGCAGCCGCCCGGGCCAACGCAATGCGTCGATCTCGTCACTCTCGCGGAAGTACGTCTGCACCTCGACGCCGGCAGCGCGCAGCAGGTCCACCTCTGCTTCGACGACGTTGTTCTCTCCCGACGGCTGTGCACGTCGATACATGTTGTGCGCGACGAGCACTTTCACGACGGCGCTCGTTCCACGAGTCGAGGACGGCGCCGAACGATGGCGGCGATGAAGCGCGTGTTCCCGAGCAGATAGCGCTTCCACAGGCGTCGCGGTTCGCACATCAGGCGGAACAGCCACTCGAGTCCGGTTCGCTGCATCCAACGGGGAGCCTGCCGTTTGTTCCCCGAGTGGAAGTCGAACGCGGCGCCCACACCCAACAGCACCCGTGCCTGTAGCTGAGGGCGCATCGCAGCCATCCAGCGTTCTTGCTTCGGGGTGCTGAGTCCCACCCACACGAGATCGGGGTCGACCGCATTGATCTGCGCCACGATGTCACGCTGCTCGTGGTCGTTGAGTTCGCGAAACGGAGGTGAGCAACTCCCCACGATGCGCAGACCGGGGTGCTGGTTCTCGAGTCGGTGCTGCAGTTCGGCGAGCACGACATCAGAACTGCCGTACAGGTACGAGGTCCAGCCCTGTCGGGCGGCGACGGCAAGCACATCGTGCATCAGATCGGGCCCGTACACCCTGCGTGTCGAACGCGCGCCGGCCAACTTGCTGCACCACACCATTGGCATTCCGTCCGGTGTGGTGAGGCCGCTCTGGTTGTGAATGCGAGTCAGTTCGGCATCGTGCTGACACTCGTTCACACCGTGCACACCGGTGACGCAGACGTATTCCCGTTGTCGAGTCTGTACCCAGTCAGTGATCGTGTCGACCGCTGACTGGGGATCGACTGCTGAGATGTGGACGCCGAGCACATCGACTCGGCGGTGGTGCTGCATTAGTTGTGGTGGTCGGCGCCGAGTGCCCTGGCGGCGACCTGCTCGGCGACCCACGCGTACGTGTGTGTGAGTCCTTCGCGAAGTGTGGTGGTGGGCTCCCACTTGAGTCGCGACTGCACGAGGGTGTTGTCGCTGTTGCGTCCTCGGACACCGAGTGGACCGTCGATGTGCACGTACCGCGGTGTGATACCGGCGATGTCCGCGACCGCTGCGTACAACTGGTTGATGGTGACCAGTTCGGACGAACCGATGTTCACCGGTTGCTCCACGTCGCTGCGGGTGAGTCGCCGCACGCCATCGACACAGTCGTCGATGTAGGTGAACGAACGGGTCTGCTCACCGTCACCCCAGATCTCGATGCGGTCGTCGCCGCGCTGTACCGCTTCGGCGATCTTGCGACAGGCGGCGGCCGGTGCCTTCTCGCGTCCGCCGTACCAGGTGCCCCAGGGCCCGTACACGTTGTGGAAGCGAGCGACTCGTGTGGCGAGCGAGAAGTCTTCGAGGAAGTGACGTGCCATTCGCTCGGAGAACAGCTTCTCCCAGCCGTAGCCGTCTTCCGGCATCGCCGGGTACACATCGACCTCGCGGAGTGGAACCACGTCGGCCGAGGTCTGCTTGTCGGCGCGGTAGACGCATGCCGACGATGCGTAGAAATAGCGATCGGCCTGAACCTCGTGTGCGGCCATCAGCATGTGTGTGCTCGACAACACCGACAGCATGCATTCGACCTTGTGCTGTTCGATGAACCCCATGCCGCCCATGTCGGCGGCGAGGTGGTACACCTCGTTGGCACCACCCGCGAGCGCAGCGCGCGCCCCGTCGAGCGTGGAAACGTCGACCACCACCGTCTCCACTCCGGGGTACTGCAGGTTCTGGCACCAGTGGGCGAGTGGTTTGCGGTCCACGGCTCGAACGGTGCGACCTTCGAGGGTGAGCGCACGGACGAGGTGGCCACCGATGAATCCGCCGGCGCCACTGACTACAGCGTCGACGGTCATCGTGCGATGGGTTCTGTCTCGAATGTGTGGCCGCTGTCGGCGACGCCACCGGCGAACCGCTGCGGGAGTTCGCGCAGCTGCAAGGCGTCGCGGCCGACGAGGACTCCCGCCATGCGCCAGATGATGTAGATGTCGAGTGTCAGGCTGGCATGTCGGGCGTAGGCCAGGTCGTATTCGGGGGTCTCGTACATGAGTCCGCCGCGGTGCACACTGGCCTGCCACAGGCCGATGCATCCCGGGCGGAACGTGTCGCGGGCGCTGCGTTGTTCAGGGCTGAACCTGGCGGCCAGGCGGTGCATCTCGGGGCGTGGCCCCACCAGGCTCATGACACCGCTGGCGACCGACCACATCTGTGGCAGTTCATCGAGATGGGTGTGGCGCAGGAAGTGGCCGAACCGTGTGGTGCTCAGATCCCGTAACTCGTACTTGTCGAGTTCCGCCCCGACACTGGTGGGCAGGCTGCGCAACTTCACGACCCGGACCGATCGGTGACCGCGTCCGACCCTGGTCTGCACGAAGAATGGCCAGGCGCGCAACGACCACGCGCTGCCGAGTGCCAACACGACGACCATTGGCAGTGTGAGTAGCGAGGCCACTATCCCCACCGTGACGTCAATCGCCCACTTGATCGATCTCGCTGCCCGACTCATCAGCGGAGAAGAGATCAAGCTGGACTGTTGCGCCGTCGTCGGATGAGGGTGATCCCGACCAGCACAACGCCGAGCCCCAACGCCTGGGCGGATCGAAGGAGGAGATTGGACGAATCGGATCCTGTGGCCGGGATGGGCGCCAGGGAGGCGACAGTGAACGCCGCGCTGTCGGTACGACTGCTGGTCGCACCTGTTCCGGTGACGGTGCAGTCGCCGGGAGTGTTGGGGGCATTCACCCGGAGCGATGCCTCGCCAGATCCGTTGGCGGTGACCATGGTGGCATCGCCGCACGTGTTGGTGACGTTGATGGTTTCGCCGGGTGCGAACCCTGTGAACGTGACCGTGATGGGCTGGTTCGGAGTGGTCTCAGGGTCGTCGACGCTGAGCGACGGGGGACCGGAATACGGGCTGGCGTAGACAGGAGCCGCGGCTGCCATGCTGCCAAGTACCAGAGCGCTGGCCACGATCGTTCGTTTGATCACGCGTGAAGCGTACACCAAGGCGAACATGGTCCTCAGCCCTGTGAACGAGTACCCGCCAACACGAACTCGCTGGTGAGCGGTTGCACCCAGGCGGCACCGTTCCCGTCCGTCGGTGTCACCTGACCTGAAAAGTGCATGGTGACGTCGATCGCTCCGCCCGGAGGGATGGAAACCGATCGGCAGAACGCCGTGACGCCGAACTCGGGAATCCGCTCCCATGGTTGTTCTCGATCGGCGTCGGTGAGTTCCCACGAATCGAGGTTCATCGCCGAATACACGCAGAGCCGTGCCTGATTAGTGCCGGGTGGCAGGTGCAGGTTGTTCCCGATGATGTACAGCGGCAGCCCTGATGTCGGTGCGTTGTTGGTGAGCGTGACGTGCAATGTCGCGGAAGTGACGCCCTGCCGTACCGACCGCTCATAGGTGGCGGCACGATCGAGAAAGGTGTCGATCTTGTTTCCGCCGAGGTTGGTGAGGGCGATGGCGTACTGGTCGGTTCCGGCAAGTGACGGGAAGCGGCCGAGCAGGTGGGCTCCTTCGAGCATCGTCTGTTCGTCGGGTCGGTTGCTCCAGAACAGCAGCCGACCCTGACTGGCGAGCGGTCCGAGCACTCTGGTCAACTGCACCGGGCCGGGAAGCGCTCCGGAGAGCACTCGGTCGATGGCGGTGCGCGCAACATCGGAGATGAAGTCGACTCGGTCGCTGAGGTCGGTGATGGTGTACTGATCGCGCAGCAGCACCTGAGCTGCGTTGCGCTGGTTGATGGGCTCCGGCCATCCGTCGACGCGAATCGGGCCGGTGAAGCGGAGCAACGCCTGCAGTACGTAGACGTCGGCGATCGCCACACCGTCCACCGCCATGCCGCCGCTCTGGGGATACATCTCTGCCGCCACCTGTGCCACGGTGGGGAAGTCCGGTGGCATCGTCAGGTTCCGCCACGGCGACCCCTTGAGCACTCCGTTCGCGCTGAGCTCGTAGCCGAATTGGCCGTAACGGTCGACGAACCCAGCTGGTCCATCGACATGGAAGGTGGCGGGGTCGATGACGCGTTCGAGATCGCTCCATCGTCCGAATCGGCTCAGCGTCAGTCGGCCATCTGCGGCGTGCAACTCCGCGAAGTTCCCTGGGAAACCACCAAGGCCCCGCGCCTCGGCCGGGGATGTGAGCAGCACGAGGTAGGTGCGTGGCGCGTCTGCTCCCAGGATCGCCGGCAGCAGGTGGACGGCCGAACGCGTGGTCTGCAGTGAGTCGTCGTACTTCTGCAGGTCGGATCGCAGACCCTCGATCAGGTCGGCAACGGGCGACACCAGCCACGGGGAACGGGCATCGTCCACCGCCGTGCGCAATGACTGCATCGTCGCCGCCAACTCGTCGAACGGCTGCTGCAGCGCTACCACAGTGTCGAGGTCGAGTCCTCCGTCGACCACTCGGAGCGAGTCGAGGTCGATACCGGTGATGGTGAGTGCGATGCGTTCACAGGCATGTGCCGCGGCGCTCGACAGCTCGCGTGCGGCGGCGGCGTGCTGTGCCACCACGGGGATCAACTGCGCCGGTGCGACCCAGGGTTGGTCGAGCGCATCGCGCGCCTGCGCGAACTGTCGGCTGGCGCTGTCGAGCAGGTCGGCTGCTTCAGAGAAGTTACCGGCACGCAGGGCGGAAAGTCCCTTTTGGGCCAGGTGGTCGCCGTTCCGGAGTGCGGACTTCGACGACTGCGCTGCCAATCCTGCCCCAGCAATGGCGACTGCCGCGAGAGCTACTGCCACCAGCAATGCGCGCCCAGCGATGCGTCGTACGGCGCGAGGGCGGCGGGCGATGGCGAACGCGACGAGGCTGCAGCACAGCACGAATCCGACGGCGGCACTCCCGCCGAAGCACCACACCCGACCGGATCGGAGCAGACAGTTGACCGCGACGGCGGCCACCAACGCTCGGTGTACCGCAAGGTCGTCGCGACGGATCCCGATCCAGCAGGCACCAACGAAGGCGAGTGCGGCCGCAGCGCTGACCATCGCATCGTCTGCCACGAGGTACGCCCCGGCGGTGACGACGCCGAGCACCCACCAGGGTGCGCTGGCACCTGCCCACGCCACCACGAATCCTGCTGCCGCGAGCAGCAGCACACTGCACAGGAGAAGCGGTGTCGGCCGAGCAGGTGACCAGCAGGCGAGCGCCGCGCTGCCGGCACCAGCGAACATGGCGTGTCGTTCGATCACCTTGTTCCGTACCCGCACGACTGCAGAGAGTACCCATTCGGTGCCGACGAACGGGCGGGCGGGGCCACTCCTTCGCACGAGGTCGTGGCGGCGGGCATGGCAGACTCAGCGCGTGCCGGAGCCACTGATGACCAGTAGAGCCTTCGATGCTCGCCGACCATCCCAGGTTGTTGCCATTGCATCGACGCAACGCACCGGCAGTTACCTGCTGTGCGCCGGGTTGACCGCCGCAGGGTTGGCCGAGCGACCGCTGCACCAATGGGAAGTGCTACATCCGTGGCAGGTCTTTCACCGCTATCTCCCCAAGCCATGGTCGCTCCGAGTCCGATTGCACGTCGGTCGCTTGTGGCGCTGGTGGGGTGCCAAGGAGCCGTGGGTACGGCGCATGCGGACGACGGTTGGTGCGCGTCGCGCATACCTCGACTTCGTCGCTGAGAGGTTTACGACCGACGACGGCGTGCTCGGGCTGAAGATGATGTGGCCTCATCTCGAGCAGGGTTTGTTGCTCGATGGACTCGAAGTGTCGTACTGGGGCGCGCCGGTCACCTGGATCCATACATGGCGGCGCGACGAGGTTCGTCAGGCGGTGTCGCTCGCTCGCAGCGAGCAGACCGGTCAATGGTTGGCGGGAGTCGAGCCACCTCGCAACATGCGCGGTCGTGTGCCCACGTACGACGCAGCGTTCATCGAGCGGCGCCTTGCCCACCTCCGCCGCAACCGTACGGCGTGGCTCGACTACTTCGCTGAGCACGAGATCGTGCCGATCAATGTCGTGTACGAAGACCTCGATGCCGACTACGAGGGCACGATGCGGCGCGTGCTCGACCTGCTGGGCAAGGGCGATGTGCCAGTGACACCGCGTCAGACCGAGCGGCAGTCCGATGGCATGAACGATGAATGGGTCGAGCGTTTCCTTCGCGATCGTCCGCAGTACGGGCCGGCGTCGTAAACGCGGGGGTTCGGACCGAAGGGGTGTCGGGTGTCGGGTGGTCAGCCGATGAAATCGCTGATGGCCGCAGCCGTCTGCGACACCCACGGGGGCTGCAGCATGCTGAAGTGGTCGCCTGCGGTCGCGACGGTGCGCAGTCGGTGGGACGGAACCCATGTGGGCTCGGTCAGGGATTCCGGTTGCGCCACGAGCAGCATCTCGAGGTCGAGGGGTGTGAGTTCGTAACCGCCGACTGCGCCGATGGCCTTGCGGTAGTAGAGGTCGTAGCGGGCCGTCGTGCCGATCGGGGCAAGAGTGAGGCGACTGCGGGTGGCGCGAAGCACGCCGCCGGGCCGTCTGAGCATGGCGAGCACCGCTCGGGCCCGGCCTGCGATCTTGCGGAGGACCGACGGAGTGGGCGAGGGCGCCGACGGTTCGAGGCCGATCATCCGTACCTCACGTCCCTCGGCGAGCAACCGGCTCGCCATGTGGTGCGCGACGAAACCACCCCACGAGTACGCAACGAGGTCGCAGCGTCCGGTCGGGTGGTGCTCGCGCAGGTGTCGAAGGTTGCGTTCTGCTATCTCGGCGATGGACGTGTCCGGTTCGACGTGCTGGTGAAGTCCATACTGCTCGTAGATAACCAGCGGTTGGTCTTCCCTGAGAGCGTTGGCGAGTGGTCGGTAGGTGAGCGCCGGCGACCCGGCACCTGCAACCAGGAAGATCGGTGTCCTCGCGCCGCCCGCGTTCATCGTGACGACATGTGACCGTTCGTGGTGGTGGCTGCCGTGCAGAAGTTCGCAGATCTGGCGCACGGTGCGCGCCGTGAGTAACGAGTTCGGGTCAATGTCGCTGGGGTGATCGGCGACCAGGGCGCTGGTGATCTCCACCGCGGCGAACGAATCGCATCCGAGGTCCCATATGTCGTCGTCGAGGCCGATGTCGGGGAGTTCGAGGATCGACGCAAGCGTGCCTTGCACCGCTTGGACGAGCGGGTCGATCACCGTGGTGCGCGTGGTCTCGCCGACGCGTGGGAGCGGCATCGTGGCAATGGCGGCGCGGTCGATCTTGCCTCGTGTGTTGAGCGGCAGCTCGTCGTGCCGCACCACATGCGCGGGCACCAGATACTCGGGTAGTCGGTGGCGCAGCGTTCGTCGGATCGCTGCCAGGTCGGTCGCTGGTGGTGCCTCGATGTGTGCCACCAGCAGTGTGCGACCTGACGGGAGCGCGTGTGGAAGCACGACGGCATGCACGATGTCTGCGATGTCGGTGAGTGCAGCCTCCACCTCGGATGGTTCGACCAACCGACCATTCACTTTCATGGTGTCGTCGATCCGGCCGCGGTGGTAGTACTCGCCGTCGTCGCCGAGTTCCACGAGGTCGCCGGAGTTCCAGAACCGCACTCCGTGCTCGTCGATTCCGAACCTGGCCTCCTGCTGGTCGGTGTTGTCCCAGTATCCGGCCACGACCCCCTCACGGCCAATGAGTTGGGCGAGCCCGGCGCCGTCGTCGATGGGTTCGAGGTGGACGCGCGAGGGAACGGTGGGCACACCCAGCGGAACCCGTCCGGACCCGAGGGGCATGTCGGGTGTGATGGTCATCATGAACAGGGCGTTGACTGCTTCGGACGCGCCCATCGGAATGGTGATCGTCGCCGACGGTGCAGCCATCGTCCGTAGTGTCGGCACGTCCGCCCACTCGAGTGCTTCCCCCATCAGGTACACGTCGGTCACGGTCTCGAACCGTGCGCGCCCGGCCAGCGTTCGTGCGAGTGTGCGAGCGAGTGACGGTGTGAACATCAGCCGGGTCAGGTCGAGTGCTCGCACCCGTGTGGCGAGATCCGGGAGCGAGATTGAGCGGACGTCGATCATCGTGATCGGTCGATCGGTGACGACACCGTGTACTGCGGCGGTGAACCCGCCGGCGAAGTGCAGCGGTACGCACATGCCGGTGCTGCCGGTGCCGAACAGCGGTGGATCGACGAGGCACTTGTTTAGGTCGTGCACCGACCGCACCACCGACTTCGGAGCGCCGGTGGAGCCTGAGGTGAACAGGATGACACCGGGGTCGTCGTCGTGCGCGGGCAGCGGTTCGGTGTTGCCGGAGTGTGGACGTGTTGCGTCGACCACGGGAACGCCGGCGAATGAACTGACTCCGGTGCCGGCGGCGTCGATGATGAGGGCGGGTCGTGCTCGGCGGACGAGTGTTTCGAGGCGCTCGGTCGGCTCACTGGAATCGAGCGGGACGACACCTCGACCTGCCCAGAGGGAGGCGAGGAGGGCGATGACTGCCTCTGCCCGTTGGGCGACGAAGACCACGGTGTGGCCCGCATCTGGGCGTTGGGCCAGCACCGACGCCAGAGCGCGGACCCGGACGAGTGTTTCGCCGTACGTGAACTGCTGGTTCAGATCGCCCACCGCCGGGGTGTCTGGGTGTTCCGACGCGAGACGCGCAAGCTCCAGCATGATGGGCATCGGGGCTGGTGTCGTCGAGGTCATGAAGCGGGTGGCACCAGGGCTGCTGAGGGACACCCCGTCGTGCGGGGCGGAGTCTAGAACCGAACGCACCCCGGCTTCGCCGTCCTCAACAGCCCACGGCGTCAATCTCTGCCGTCGGCGGGTGGCCTCGGGTGGCGTATGAGACGCTGGAATGGCGGCCGTCGCTCACCACCGGTCGACTCGCTGAGTTGGTCGCTGGCTCGTACGCCGCAGCCGTCCCGCCGATGATCGCCACGCTGAGCCCGCGCCTCGGCAGCGACATCGTGGAAATGAGCCGCGAAGCATCGTTCGGGATCGCGCGGTTCGACAGCGAACTCGGCGCCGAGATCGGACCATTCGCGCATCCCTGCGCTCATCAACGATCTCACCACCTTCGCTCGCCGCACCGACATCGACCCGATCGTCGAGCTCGGTGCCGATGCGACGCTGCGGGCAGTCTCCAACGGCCGCCAGCTCGCGCAGGAAATGCGCGCCGCTCGTGCCGACTGGGACACCCGTTTACAAGGAGTGCGGCGAGATGCCACAGCCTGGAGACTGATCGACACACTGATCGAACTAGTCGCCGCACGTCCGCCCGTTCATAGGTGACGGATACCGCTCGATCAGGTACGCGGCGCTCAGTGGGTCAGGATCAGCCAGGTGTTGGGGTCGACCAGGCGATCCATGTGCACGTCGATGCGGAGCTGCTCGCCCTTGGCGAACTCCCGATCGAGGCGGTACAGGCGGTTGCCCCAGCTGGTGATGGGGCCGAGCGGCGACGTGGACAGCACGGTGTCGTCGTCGAACAGTGCCTCGAACCAAATGCACGTGCCGTCGACGATCATGTCCGCCGACGCCGTGCGCTCGACGACGAAGTCGGTCGGCAGTGCATCGGCACCTGCGAGCGTGTCGAGGTCGAACTCGAGGATCGGGGTCGGCGTCCCGAAGCTGGCCGCCACCGATCCGTGCCGCAGCCAGATCTGCTCGTTGCGACCGGTGTCGTTGCGACCGGCGAATGGTGACTCGCGCATCGGGCCGAGATCGATGCCGTCGGGGAGCTCGATGTTCCAGAATCGGCGAACGCGCATCGATTCGTGCAGGGTGACCGGCTCGACGAAGAGGCGGAACTTCGCTGGCAGGATGCGACCGTGCGGCCGCAGGAAACGGTCGCGCACATCGAGCAGGTTCTGGACCATGTTCTCGTTGAACAACTCGTCGCCCATCTGTTCGTGGAGGACCACGTCGACCGGTTCCGGCGGGGTGAACTCGCGGCTGTTCGCCTGCACGAACTCGATGTTGGTGAAGCCGTTGTGGCGGCCGATCTCGCGGGCGATGTCGATGACGTCGGAGTGCTCGACTGCGTACACCTTCTTCGCGCCGGCGCGGCTGGCCATGAAAGCGAGCAGGCCCGTGCCGGTACCGAGGTCGACCACGACGTCGCCCGGCCGCACGTTGCGCCGGATTCCACGGTGGTACGCCTGCACGCGGACGGAGTCGCTGAGCATCTCCTCGTGCTCCGCCAGACCGGCGAAGTTGGTCTCGTTCATCAGGTCGTAGATGACGCTCATCAGCCGATCGCTGGATGCGACTCGGGCCGCAGCGAAGCCCAGCGCCGATCGGAGCGCCTTGTTCGCGGCCTGGCCCGCACGAGTGCTCATCCGAGCCAGGCTACGGGTGCGGGCCAGCGCCCAATCGTGGAACACTGAGCGGAACCCGAGTTCGCGCCTCACGTGCGCGCCGGCTGTGGAGGTAACGCCGTGTTCCGACAAGTCATCGCCATCCGCTGGGCTGAGGGTGTCTCGGCCGATGCCAAGGACTCGTATCGCCATGCGCTGGAAGCGTTGCGGCAGATCCCGGAGTTGCTCTCCATGACGTGGGGCGACGACGCCCGCCACTTCGAGGGCAACTTCGATTTCGTCACGGTGATGGACTTCGCCGACTTCGACTCGGCGCGCACGTACGTGCAGCATCCGCTGCACCAGGCCTACGTCCGTGACCACGCGTCCAAGGTCATCGGTGAGCGAGTGGTCGTCCAGCACGACTGGACGCCGCCATCGAGTTGAACCCGACCTGAGCCCCGAGTCTGAAAGAGGTGGAATTGGGCATCACGTGGATGGACTGGGGCGGTTCCCAGGAACCGCTTGACGAACCAAGGAGATGTCCTTAGTACTGCGGAGGAGCCTGGCCACAACCGGCTGAGCAGGGGAAACCGACATGGCATACCCGACACATGACAGGGACCGGTCGGCGCTGCCCGGCCGTACCAGCCGACCGCGGCCGCGATGCACTCGGACGACCCGCTGTTCGGGCCCGGTCTGGAGTGGCACGTGCCCGGCAAGCGCGCATCGCTGGCCCACTTCGACCGGTCGCGACGGCAACTGGTGGAGTCCGTCGACCGGCAGGTGACCGTCACCTACCGCACCGCCTACGCGCTACTCAAGCGCGTCAGTGGCTACTCAGCGGGCGCCTTCCCCGCCTCCGGTCAGAGCGTTGCCGTTCGAGGATCTTTGAACGCGAGACAGCGAACGATGGAACGTGGTCTCCGTGCCAGGGCAACGTGCAGCGCCGAGTCGCGCGGTGCGCAAGAGGTATATCGTCTACCTGATTGGAAGGCTGGAGGCCACGATGACGACGAAGCTGTGGGCAAACTCGGGTGACTCTCATCTGCTCGAGTCGGAGGACGTGTTCACCAGTTCCATGCCCGCTGCGCTCGCGCAGCGGATGCCACGCTCCGAGAAGTTCGAGGGGTACGAGCTGGTGCATGTCGACGGCGAGATCATCCGCCGAACATTGCCCAAGCCGATCAGAGAGGGTGAGCTGAAGGGGATGGCTCTCGCCGATGCGAGCTTCCGAGCGCCCGGCTCACGAGACATGGCGAAGCGCCTCATCGATCTTGACCAGGAGGGGATCTGGGCGGAGGTCGTCTATCCCTCGCTCGGCATGTGGGCGGCATTGCTCTTCGACCCTGTGCTCGTGCGTGAGGCGTGCATGGCCCTCAATGATTGGTCATGGAACGAGGTGGCGTCGGCCGGCGGTCGCCTGGTACCCACAGCGTCACTGCCACTCCTGGTCATCGACGATGCGATCGCGGAGCTCCAGCGATGCGCAGCTGTGGGCTTTCGCGCCGTCTTCCTCCCGACGGTGCCGCCGAAGGGTCGTCCGTTGTGGAACGACGAGGAGTGGGATCCGCTGTGGGCCGCGGCGGACGAGGCGAACATGCGCATCGCCTTCCACATCGGCACAGACGGTGAGAACATCATGTTCCGTGGTCGCGGTGGGGCGATCCTGAACTTCGCCGAAACGACGTACGGCGGCCAGCGGGCTGTCGCCCAGCTGATCTCTTCGGGCGCGTTCGACCGGCACCCCGACCTGAAGGTGTTGGTGTCCGAGGGTGGAGCGACATGGGTTCCGTTCCTCGGCGACCGTATGAACGAGATCGTGCGGCAGCAGCCATTTTTCGTGTGGCCGAAGTTGAAGATGCTGCCGAAGGAGTACATGAATCAGAACGTGTACGCGTCGTTCCAACACGACGAGACGGCCATTCCAACGATGACGGCGATGGGCTACCGGAACGTGATGTTCGGGAGTGACTACCCGCACCTCGAAGGCACGTACGGTCACACGCAGGAGACCTTGCGCCAGCTGTTCGACGGAGTCGATGTCGACGTACGCGAGCGCATCACGACCGGCGCGTTCCTTGAGCTGTTCGCCCATGTCGGGGCGGCGCCAGGCTGACGCAGTGTCTGCGGTTCCCAGGAACCGCACTCGGTGCCGTGTCGCACCATTCCCGAGTGGGACGTTGCACCCTTGGTGTCGTCTGCCACTCGGGTGCACTCGTGCCACTCGGGCCGGGGCCCTGCCACTCGGGCAGGAGCCCTGGCACTCGCCGGAGGCGGTTCCTGGGAACCGCACGGCTCTGTTGCGTTGGCTGTGGCACCCACACCTGGGGGAGTCTGCGGGGACGAGGCGTCGTCGTTGCCCAGTGTGTCGTCAGGCGAGTGTGTCGTTCGTCGGGTTCCGGTTCCCGCCCTTGGTCATCGACGTGTTGGTGTCATCCAGGCGCGACACCCAGGCTGCGAAGCGGTTCTTCACGACGACGGTGGTGATCCGCGGTCACGCGTTCATTCAGAACCTGCGACGCGGCCACTACGAACTCGGCGTTCACGCCCAACCGAAGGTGATCGTCGCGGCAGCGTTCGACGAGCTGCTCAGAGCGGTCTGAACTCTACGGAGCCACCGCAGGTCGCTGAGCGCGCCTCGCGATCCGCCAACGCAACAGAGCGGCCCGTTAGATCAAACAGCGGGCAAAGTCGCCAGTCGGTAGCCTCTTGGCGGATCGAGAGGCCCGCGGCACCAATTACGTGCCACGTTCCGTTCCATCCCCGCCTCCGTAGCTCAGTGGATAGAGCAACGGTTTCCTAACGCGGCCGAACCACCTCGCTGACCTGGGGTTTCGCGGTGAAGTGCCTGCTAGCCGTCCGTATCGGAGGGCTTCAGAGGATCTGCAGGGTTGCCGTTGGTTTCGGTTGGCAAGGTCTGGCGGAGGTCTGAAACCTCTCCCGGTCGGGCGCCGATTCTTCCGGCCTTCTGCACGAGCACGTAAGGGCGCCTCTTGTCGTGGCGCAACGTCTGCACGGATGGAGCTGGTACGGCGCCGACCGCGGCGGCGACTCGTACCCACCAGCCCAGGATGACAATTCCACCTCTTGCTGTTGGCT
>CAEZYF010000030.1_pt1 | contig 42671 bp, 43 predicted proteins | sample 7265441 | NCBI WGS metagenome assembly CAEZYF01 (sample SAMEA6813927, study PRJEB35770) | freshwater metagenome | biome: Freshwater; feature: Freshwater reservoir; material: water | place: Czech Republic | collected 2017-04-14 | depth 30m m | reverse complement strand
CGTGGCGTTTGCCAACGATGAGCTTCCACCCGCGGGCCCCAGCATCGACCACGCGATGTGGTTCCATCATCCGGTGCGCGCCGACGAGTGGGTGTACTTCGACTGCAGCGCGGTGAAGGTCGGCGGACGGCGCGGGCTGTACACCGCCACGGCGCACGATGCGAGCGGTCGGCTCGTGTCCGTGCTGGCGCAGGAGATGCTGCTGCGCCCCCCGAAGCCGGCGAGCTGAGCGGTTCACCCTCGCTGCAGAGCGTTAGCGATGCGGGTAGCTGTCGGGGTCGTCGGTTCTCCGATTATCAGATAATCTGACTGCATGCCAGAGATCACTGCCACCGAGGCGTCGCGGAGCTTCGCTGATCTCCTTGACGCGGTCGAGCACCGACACGAGACCTTCAGAATCGTCCGCCGTGGCAAAGTCATCGCTCAACTCGAGCCCGCCAAGGCGGCCTCGGGCGCCCTTGCCAAAGAGTTGCTTCGCCGGCACCGCGTCGATGCCGACTGGAGCGGCGAGGTGGCCGATCTCCGTTCGCAACTGGTCACCGAGGAGCGGTTCTGACTGCACTGCTGCTCGACACCAATGTGCTGATCGCTGCTGGGCGAGGAGCGTTTGATCTGGATCGCATGATCGCCGACGACGACGAACCGGCGATCGCGGCGATCACCGTTGCTGAACTCGGCGTCGGTGTCGAGCTGGCCTCTGGCCGTCGACGAACGAATCGCCGCGCCTTCCTCGACGATGTACTCGCAACGCTTCAGGTCATCGACTACGGAGTCGATGTCGCGAGGGCGCACACGGCGTTGCTCGTTGCGGTCCGCAGCGCTGGTCGCCCGCGCGGAGCGCACGATCTGATCATCGCGGCCACGGCGCGGGCCACGAACCGAACTGTGGTCACCTTCGATCGCGCCGGCTTCGCCGACCTGCCGGGCGTCCTGGTACGCGCGTCCGATTGAGTCGCAGCAGAGCGTTGGCGACGCGGACGCCTCGCGATGTCCGCGCGCAACTGGTCAGGTTGGCGGCTGTGAAACGGCGGCGATGATCTGCTGGAGGACGGAGTGATCCGGCAGCACGGGCGGATCGAGTGTGGGGCTCATGCGGATGCGGGCGAACGCTTCGTCGATCAGCGCGCCTTCGAGTATCGGGCTATGGCCGGAGGCGATGGTGGTGATGTCCAGGTTCTGAATGCGGTCGACGCAGTGGCCGAACTTCACTGGATCCACCATCGACAGCCACGGGCTGACGGCGCCCATCGAGAAGACCTTCAGCATCTCGTGCCAGAACTCCTTGTCCAGGTCGGCGATGGCCATGTGCGGGTCGGGGACTGGCGAGGCGAAGGCGTCCGCCGCCCAGTAGACACCGGTGCTCGGGTCGTACAGCCCGCGCGTGGTGGGCGAGTCGAACACCGGCGGGCGCACGGCCTGCAGGACCCGGTCGCCGATATCGAGGGACTCGCCGTCCATCAGCCAGCGGCATCGATCGAGGGGGAAGTCGAAGCAGTTCGTATGCCGTTCGACCATTGCCCAGTTGCACACCAATGTCGCGTTCGGACACGCGGTCATCGCCTCCTCGAGGTTGCCCGAGTGGTCGACGTCGTCGTGTGAAAGGAAGATCCAGCGCACATCCTTGGGGTCGACCAACGAGAAGACGTCCTCCTGCCACTGCGTGCGGTTCGCCGGCGAACCGGTGTCGACGATCATCGGCTCCTTGCCCAGGATCAGCATCGAGTTCAAGAACACAAAGATCGGTTCCCCGAGTGCCGGCTGCACCTGATGGATCACGTGGGTGTCGTTCGCGATCTTGGTCGGCGGAATGTGGATGGTCGGCGCAACCGGGGCGAATGACATCAGGGCTCTTTCTTTTGTGTAGGGAGCGGCGGAACCCTGCGGGGGCGAACGCGTTGTCTCGAAGGTGCACCCTAGATCGCCACTGTCACTGTCACTGTCACTTTCAGTGTGAGTGGCGTGCGCAGGTGGGCAGCTGTGAAGACCACCGTCACCTCGACGTATCCGCGCCAATGGCTCACACGACGGAAGGGTCTACCGCCGCACGCTCGGCCTCGGCGCGCTCGCGGATTGCCGTGAGTAGGCCGGGGAACACGAATCGGTGGAACGGCAGGACCAGATACCAGTAGACGTATCCGAGGAAGCCGCGCGGGTCGTAGAAGGCGGTCTGTTCGACGGCGCATCCACCCTCACGTTCGGCCACTTCGAACTGCAGCCACGCGGCGCCCGGCAGTTTCATCTCGGCTCGCAGGCGAAGCAGTTTGTCTTTCTGGAGTGCCTCGACTCGCCAGAAATCGACCGGTTCGCCGAGCATCAACTCGCGGGGGTGGCGTCGACCACGCCGCATCCCGACGCCACCGACGAAACGGTCGAGCAGCCCGCGGGTCTGCCACAGCCAGTTGCCGGCGGGCCAGCCGACATCCCCGCCGAGCGAACAGATCACTGCGAACGCTTGCTCGGGAGATGCCGCGATGTTCAGCGCGTGCCGCTCGTAGAGCATCCCCTCGTAGGTCGATAGGTGACGTCCTTCAAACCGGTCGCTGCCGGTGGCGATGCTGGAGGCCCACGTCGTCTCCACCTGGTCGGAGGCCACACGGGCCAGCGTGCGGGTGAGCGACTCGTGGTAGCTGACCGGCTGCACGGCGAACTCGCGCAACGCCCGGTCGTCGCGCACGATGACCTCCGTGCGGAGGCTCTCGACCAGCGACCGCGCCAGCCGGTACGGAATCGGTGTGAGGAGACCGACGAAGCGGCTACTGAGCTGCGGCCACGGAACCCGCGCGGCGACGATGACCCGCCGCAGACCGCGTACCCGTGCATAGATCTGCATCATCTCTCGGTAGCTGAGGACATCGCTGCCACCGATCTCGTACACGCCATCGGCAGTGGGATGATCGAGCGCTTCGAGCAGATAGTCGAGCACAGCGCGCATGCCGATCGGCTGGCACCGTGTGTCCACCCAGCGCGGGGTGATCATGAACGGCAGTCGCTCCGTGAGATGGCGGAGCATTTCGAAACTGGCCGAGCCCGACCCAACGATCACGGCCGCGCGGAACTCGACCACTGGCACGCCCGCAGCGGCCAGCGCTCGCCCCACCTCCTGGCGCGACACCAGGTGCTTGCTGTGCACCTTGTCGGGGTCGCCGAGGCCACCCAGATAGACGATGCGTGTGACGCCCGCGCGAGCGGCTTCCTGGCCGAAGATCGTGGCCATCTCCCGATCGATTTCCCGGAACGCTCGCTCCGACGTCATCGAGTGCGCCAGGTAGTACGCAACGTCCACACCGACCATCGCCCGGGCGACCGCATCCCGGTCGAGCAGGTCGCCCTCGATGATCTCTGCCTGCCAGTTTCGGCCGGCCAGCCGCGGTGCATCGCGGGTGATGCACCGCACCTCGTGCCCGCGCTCGAGCAAGCGTGGCACCAGCCGGCCCCCGATATAGCCCGTGGACCCCGTGGCGAGCACCCGCAGCCGCATGGCCTGCCCCCTCGATCAAACGGCCGCAAGCAGCGGCACACGGCGATTCTTCACCGATCCATCGCACAGCACAAGGTGCAACCGCGCCTCCGGTTCTGGTCACACACGCCAGCACACACGCCAGCACACGCGCCCGTACCGGCTCGCGCACCCTGGTGGTGCTGCGAGCCGGTGGCCCCGGTGACGGGTTCGGGCGTCAGGCCGCCGCCTCGGTTCGTGGTCGTGTCGCCGATCGCCCAGCCGGGTTGCCCTTCGGCGGACAGTGCACGATGGTGCCGTCGGCCAACCGCAGCCGCAGATCGTCGACCCCACCCAACACGGTGACACCGGGCCGGTGCTTCTGCGTGTGGTGGTGGCGGCACCACATCACCAGGTTGTCGAGGTCGGTGGCTCCGCCGTCCTCCCAGGCGAGCAGGTGGTCGATATCGCACCATGCCGCCGGGATGTGACACCCGGGCCGGCGGCAGCCACCGTCGCGCACCACCAACGCCTTGTATTGGGCGTCGGTGGCGTACCGCACCTCGCGCCCCAGATCGAGGATGTGTGCCCCGGCGATCAGCACGCGCTGCAGGTTGGCCTGCTCGGCGAGGAAGCGCACGAGATGTGCGGGGACACGGTCGCCATGGGCAGTGAACCCGTCGTCAGCGGTGCGGCCGGTGTACGCATCCGCCGTGGTGGTGATCAGCAGCGTCGGCTTCTCGCGACCGCCAGCCACCTGACCCTTGGCGTAGGCGATGCACAACTGCACCAGCCCGTCCGCCAAGCGCTGTTCGGTGGTGCGCTCATCGGCCTCGCACGGCTTCCCCGCGACATGCGAGATCGAGTTGGTGACCTGGCGAAGATCGAGCAACGGCAAGATCGCTGTCAGTTGCCCCATACCGTCGCCCAGGTTGCGGGTGCGGACCGACCGCTTCGCGTACCGCCGCTCCTCGGCCTGTTCGGCCGTCTCACCGGAGTGCCGATCGCGCCATTGCTCACCGGCCGACTTCGCGTCGCGTGGGTCGGCGCCTTTGCACGCCTCCACTAACTCCTCGACGTCGGCATCGCTCGCGCCGGACGGACGGTCGGCCAGCGCGTCGAACAACGACTCCGCGGTCGCCGCCGAGACGTCGCCGTTCTCGGCGGCCTGCTTCAACGCATCCGAAGCGCCCAGCGCAGCGCCCAACCGAGCCCGTGACGCTGCATCACCCTTCGAGGTCTTGGTGACACCCGCGAGCCAATCGGCCACATCGCGGTAGCCAGCGATATCCCACACTCGCCGCTTGTCGGCCTCGTGCAGCAACCCCGCGTGCAACACCTTCAATCGGTCGATATGACGTTGTACACCGAGCACTGCGGAACGCAGGTCGTTGTCGAGTAGCCGCGAACCTTCGAACATCGCCACCCCGCCGACGGCGAGGTCAAGGAGTTCGAGGGCGTCTTCCATATCAACAAGAATAGCGAACGTTTGTTCGTATGTCAAGAGGGGAAGCAGGAATTCTTTCGGCAACGAAGGCCTTCGACCGTGTGCTCGCCGCGGGGCTCGTGACGCCGCCGTACAACCCGACCAGTTGGACACCCCGCAGACGGTCCGCAGGGTCGTCTGCGAGACTTCGACATGAGCGATTTCGGACCCTCCTCCACCACTGACGACGTCCTCGCCGGTCTCGACCTTTCTGGTCGTCGGGCTGTCATCACCGGTGCCTCCACCGGACTCGGCGAGGAGACCGCCCGAGCACTGGCAGCCCACGGGGCGTCGATCACACTGGCCGTGCGCGATGTCGCCCGCGGCAACGCCGCAGCCGACCGCATCCGGGCCAGCGTGCCGCACGCGGACCTCGAGGTGGGTGTGCTGGAGCTGGCATCGCTGGCATCGGTGCGTGCGTTCGCCGCCGACTTTCTTTCTCGCCACTCGACGATCGACATGCTGATCAACAACGCCGGCATCATGGCCTGCCCGCAGAGCACCACGGTCGACGGGTTCGAGCTGCAGTTCGGCACGAACCACCTCGGGCACTTCCTGCTGTCGGTCCTGCTCGCACCGGCGCTGGTGGCCGGTGCACCGTCACGGCTGGTGTCGCTCAGCTCGTACGGCCATGTGTCGTCCGACGTGGACCTGGACGACTGGAACTTCGAGCGCACGGCGTACGACCCGTTCCGTGCGTACGGCCGGGCGAAGACCGCGAACGCACTGCTGGCGGTCGGTTTCCAGCGGCGTTATGGCGACCGTGGTGTGCAGGCGTTCTCGGTGCATCCGGGTGGCATCCGGACCGAACTGGGTCGGCACATGACGCCGGAAATGAGCGCGCTCATCGCCGAGCGCGCGGCGAAGCGAGCAGGCTTCGGCTGGAAGACCATCCCGCAGGGCGCGGCGACCTCGGTGTGGGCTGCAACCTCTGCGCAACTCGACGGCCACGGCGGGGCGTACCTCGAGGACTGCCACGTCTCGGCAGTGACCGAGGAGAAGTATCCGACCGAGGGTGTACGTGCGTACGCGCTCGACGGTGCCCGTGCCGACGCGTTGTGGGAGTTGAGCGAGCGCCTGGTCGGCCTCGCCTGAGCGCAGGATCAGTCGGAGCTACCCGAGGTCACGCAATTGACGGTGCCGCCGTCGACCACGAGGTGTTCGCCCGTGACCCACGACGAGGCGCGTGACGTCAGGTAGATCAACGCCCCGACCGCGTCGTCCTGCCGGCCGGCGCGTTGCATCGGAGCCGAGGCCGCGATCTCGTCGCCCTTGGTCTCGAAGGCCGCCTTCATCATGCGCGACGGGAAGGCTCCGGGCACGATGCAGTTGACCGTAATCTTCGGCGCCAAGCGGCGCGCCAGGTGCTTGGTGAGGTGTAGCAGCGCGGCCTTGGAGGCGGTGTAGCTGTAGGTCTCGTCCTCGGGCACGGCGAAGGCTGTCACCGACGAGAAATTCACGATGCGGCTGGGGTCGTCCGGCGTGGACGCGGCATCGAGCAGGGGACGGAAGAACTTGGAGCAGTGGAACGAGCCGCCCACGTTCAGGTCGAAGACCCGGTTCCACGACTTCGTGTCGTGCTCGGCCAGCGGCGCACCCCACGTGTTGGCCGCGTTGTTGACCAGCGCGTGGATGCCGTCGGGGAATCGTTCGGCGACGGCATCGCGTAGCGCGCGGCAGCCGTCCTCGCTGGACACGTCGGACGGGATCGCCAGGCAGCTGCCGATCTGCGACAACTCGGCCACAACATCGGCACATGCCTGGGCCTTGCGGCTGGTGACCACCACGGTGGCGCCGGCCTCGACCAGGCCACGCGCCATCATCAGCCCGATCCCCGAGGTGCTCCCCGTGATCACGTACACCTTGCCTTCGACGTCGAACAGCGACGAAACAGCCATTGCAGCCTCCTGGTTGGTCCGAACGTGGAGGCTAGTTGTCGGCAGCGTCCGAGCGTAGTGTTACCGTCGCTAATCTTCTAGACGATTGAGCGAATTAGGGAGCGTCATGAGCGAGTCCACCTACTCCTACCCGGAGTCCATCACGGTCCTGCGTGAACTCGACGACGCCGGGGTGCTGCTGCTGACGTTCAACCGTCCCGACCGCAACAACGGCTGGACGATCGAGTTGGAGGAGGAGTACTTCGCCACGCTGCTCGCGGCCGGCGACGACCCGGCCGTGCGCGTCATTGTTGTCACCGGTGCCGGAAGGTCGTTCTGCCCCGGGCTCGACATGCAGGCACTGGAGGACTCGGCCAAGCGCGGTAAGCCGATGGCATCCATTCGCCGCTACCCACTCACGTTGCCGTGGTCGATCCCCAAGACGATCATCGCCGCGGTCAACGGCGCGGCGGCTGGTATCGGCTTCATCCAGGTGGCCTGCACCGACCTGCGGTTCGCGTCCACCACGGCCAAGTTCACCACCTCGTTCTCCCGTCGCGGCTTGCCCGCCGAAAACGCACTGTCCTGGGTGTTGCCGCGGCTGATCGGGGTCACCAATGCGATGGACCTGCTGTTGTCGGCCCGAGTGGTGACCGCCGAGGAGGCGCTGCAGTTGGGCCTGCTGAACAAGGTGTTCGAGCCGGAGGAACTGCTGCCGGCGACCTTGGCGTATGCGCGTGAGTTGGCGCTGAACTGTTCACCGTTCTCGCTGGCCTCGATCAAGGCACAGGTGCACGCCGACCTGGAACGTGGCATGGAGGAAGCGCGCATGACCTCGATCGTGCAGGTCTCCGAGCACACGAGCCACGCCGATTTCCAGGAGGGTGTCGCCAGTTTCACCGAGCGCCGCGCCCCGAAGTTCGCCGGCTACTCCAAGCATCTCGACATCAACCGCGGTTGGTACCGCTGAGCGAGGGCGTCCGAACATGATGCTGACTCCTGAGCTGCTCGAGTTCCGTGGAATGGTGCGTGCGCGCGCTGCGGAGCGCATCGCGCCATGGGTCGATGTGCTCGACCGCGAACAGCGCTATTCGCCCGAGGTGTGGGCCGAACTCCGCGCCCTGGAGTTGTTCGGCCTGCCCTTCCCGGCGAGCATCGGCGGTTCGGACGGTTCGTTCCTCGCGTTCACCGTCGCCACCGAAGCGTTGGCGTCCGTCAGCGCGTCCGCCGCGCTGTACCCGGGCACCACCGTCCAGGTGGCGGGCACGATCCTCCGTCTGGGAACGCCTGCGCAGATTGAGCGGTGGGTACCTGCGATGGTGCGCGGCGACTCGCCGGTGGCGTGGGCATTCACCGAGCCGCAGACCGGTAGCGACCCCAAGCAACTCGCAACCACAGCGGTGCCCGACGGCGATGGTTGGCGGCTGCACGGGCAGAAGCTGTTCATCTCCTACGCACGCCAGGCCAATGTCGCGGTGGTGTTCGCGCGCACGCCGGGCGGCTCGGTCGGCGCGTTCATCGTGGAGACCGACACACCGGGGTGGTCGACGGGCACGCCGTTCGAACTGCTCGCGCTCGGCGGTGGCGAGCCCGTGCCGATTTTCCTCGACGACGTCTTCGTGCCGGGTGATCAACTGATCGGTGCTCCCGACCAGGGCTTCCAGGCAATGATCGCCGGCGAGGCGCAGGGCAAAATCCGCGCGGCCGCGATCTGCGTGGGTATCGCCCAGCGTGCCATCGACGAGGCCGCCGCGTACGCACTGGGGCGCACGCATCGTGGCGAGCCGATCGCCAAGAAGTTCCCCACGATCCAGGGGTTGCTCGGCGAGATGGAGGCCACCACGCTCGGTGCTCGCACGCTGGTGCACCACGCGGCCGAACTGATCGACGGCGGCCAGGACGTCGCTCGTGAAGCGGCGGCTGCGCGACTCGTGGCTGGCCGCGCAGCGCGAGAGGTGACGAACGCAGCGATGCAGGTCTGCGGGGCGTACGGCCTCACCCGCGAACTCCCGCTCGAGCGCCTCTATCGAGAGGGCAAGTTCTTCGAAGTGGCGCAAGGCGTGGCCGAAATCCAGCGGGCGATCGTCGCCCGTCACGTCATCGCCGACCACTCGACCTGAGAAGTCGCGTCACATCGCTTTCCCGTCGCCTTGCCACCGCCCACCATCGTCGACATAGGAGCTCTCCAAGGCCATGATCATCAGACCCGCCAAACTCTCCCGCTACGCGCAGCGCGTGTACGACATCGCCGAACACGACGAGCAGTTGCAGCAGCTGCTGCCGGACGCCGATGTGCTCGAGGCGATCATGGATCCTGCTCTCTCGGTCGAGCAGATCATCGCCGGAGCCCTCGCTGGCTATGCCGAGCGACCGGCCTTCGGTGAGCGCGACTACGAGGTGGTGCGCGACCCCGTCACCGAACGCGACGAGCGGCGGTACGTGCCCACCTTCGCCACCGTCACCTACGGCGAACTCGACCGGCGGGTGCGCTCCCTGGTGAGCGCCTGGAATCGGCACCCGCTGCATCGCGTGGCCGCGAACGACTTCGTGTGCATCCTCGGCTTCGGCGGGATCGACTTCGTCACCGTCGACCTCGCGTGCTGCTTCGCCCACGCAGTGAACGTCCCGTTGCAGACCACCCTCGGTGGGTCCGACCTCGACGGCATCTTTGCCAACACCGCACCGACTGCCGTCGCGGCCACTGTCGCCGACCTCGTCGTCGCCGCGCGCATGGCGAAGGCGCACTCCTCGATCCGCAGCATCATCGTGTTCGACTACGACGAGCGCATCACCGACGATCGGGACGAACTCGCCGCAGCCAAGGCCGTACTTGCCGGCGTGGACGATGCCGCGCAGTTTGTCCTGCTCAACGATCTGGTGGCCTTCGGTGCTGATGAGCCATGGCAACCGACGACACCGCCCGTGCGCGACGACGAGCGGATGCTGATGCTGCTGCACTCGTCGGGCAGTACCGGCACGCCGAAGGGCGCAATCATCCTCGAGCGCACGGCTCGCGCCCAGATCACGTCCCTGCCGCAGACCGCGGTCCCGTTGGTTCGCGTCTGCTTCGCGCCACTGAACCACTTCATGGGTCGTTCGCAGGTGTTCACCGGCCTCGCCCGCGGCGGCACGGTGTTCTTCACTGCGAAGAACGACATGTCCACGCTGTTCGAGGACTTCCGCCTCGTGCGTCCTACCGAAGCGTCGATGTTCCCCCGGATCATGGAGATGATCCATCGGCACTACCTGGGGGAGGTGGCGCGCCGATCGAGCGACGACACCGACCTCGAGGCCGTCCGCGACGAGGTGAAGCGAGAGATGGGTGCGTCGTTCCTCGGTGACCGCATCTCGCTGATCACCTCAGGCGCCGCACCCACCGCGCCGGAAGTGCAACGCTTCCTGCTCGACTGTTTCCCGATCAGCCTGGCCGATGGCTACGGCACCACCGAGGCCGGCGGGTACATCACGATGCGCGATCACATCGTGCGACCTCCGGTGATCGACTACAAGCTGCGCGACGTACCCGAGCTCGGGTACTTCACCACCGACAAGCCGTACCCGCGGGGCGAGCTGTGTGTCACCACCCACATCGGGGTGCCCGGCTACTTCAAGCGCCCTGAGGCCACGGCCGCCCTCATCGACGAGGACGGCTACCTGTGCACCGGCGACATCATGGAGGAGCGCGGCCCAGATCACGTCGTCTACATCGATCGCCGCAACGACGTGTTGAAGCTGGCGCAGGGCGAGTTCGTGGCGGCCGGCGCGCTGGGCAACATGTACGAGACGGCCAGCGAGTTGATCTACCAGATGTACATGTACGGGAACTCGGCGAGGTCGTACCTGCTCGCGGTCATCGTTCCCGACCTGACCGTCGCCACGAAGCTGCTGGGGGAGGAGCCTTCACCCGCAGCGCTGAGTGCGCTGATCCGCTCCGAGCTGAAGCAGGTGGCCGAAGCCAAGGCGTTGCGCACCTTCGAGGTGCCGCGTGAGTTCATCGTCGAGCTCGAGCCGTTCAGCCACGAGAACGGGCTGCTGTCGAGTGTGCACAAGCGAATGCGGCCCAACTTCGAGCGCAAGTACGGCGACCGGCTGGAACAGCTGTACACCGACCTGGAGCAGCAGCAGTACGACGAGCTGATCGCGCTACGCCGTCCTGATTCCACGCTGACGGTGGGGCAGAAGATCGCCAGTGCGCTGCGCGCGGTGCTCGGTCTCGCCGACACCGACTTCGACGATTCGTCCACGTTCGCCGAGCTGGGTGGCGACTCGCTCGGTGCGGTCGAGCTGACCGCGTTGTTCGAAGAGATCTTCGGCGTCGACCTGCCGCTCAACGACATCGTCAGCCCCGCCGGCAACCCGCGCCGTTGGGCTGCCACCATCGAGCGGGCGCTCGATCGCGATCGCCACGCCCAGCCGTCGTTCGCTCAGATCCATGGCAAGAGTGCACAACGGTTGTATGCCTCCGACCTCGACATCGAACGCTTCCTCGGCGACGCAGACCTCTCCACCGTGCCGACCGACGAACCGCCTGCGGAGTCGCGGGTCGTCCTCATCACGGGTGCGACCGGTTTCCTTGGCCGCTTCTTGTGCCTCGAATGGATGGAACAGGTCGGCCCCACCGGCAAGGTGATCTGCCTCGTGCGCGCCGCCGACCACAACACCGCGCAGCGCAGGCTGGCGGCCGGCTTCGACCAGGGCGATGCCGAGCTCAGCTCGCGCTTCGCCGCGCTCGCCGCAGAACGGTTGGAGGTGGTCGTGGGCGACGTCACCGAACGGCTGCTGGGCCTCGACGAAGCGACGTACTCGCGGCTGGCGGCGGAAGTCGACCGCATTGTGCATCCAGCCGCGTTGGTGAACCACGTCCTCGACTACGAGCACCTGTTCGGACCGAATGTGGTGGGCACCGCGGAGGTGGCGCGGCTCGCACTCACGACCCGTCAGAAGCGCATCGACTTCGTCTCGTCGCTCGCCGCCGCCCGCTTGGTTGAACGTGAGGGAGGTGTCACCGAAGACTCTCCGTTGCAGCAGGCGATCACGCTGTCGAACGAGTACACCGCCGGCTACGGCGCCAGCAAGTGGGCGGCAGAGCATGTGCTGCACAGCGCGCACCGGCGGTTCGGCGTGCCGGTGAACGTGTTCCGCGGCGACATGATGCTGCCCGACCGTCGCTTCCGTGGGCAGATCAACCCGCCCGACATCTTCATCCGCCTCCTGCAGAGCCTCGTCATCACCGGCCTCGCTCCGGCGTCGTTCTACACGCCCATCGCCGGCTCCGGCGGCGCGCACTATGACGGGTTGCCCGTGGACTTCATCGCCGCCGCGATCGTGGGCGTCGGACGATCGAGTCATCGTGAGATCCGCACCTTTCACGTCGTCAACGACCATCACGACGACGGCATCTCGTTGGACACCTTCGTCGACTGGATCGAGGCTGCGGGTTACCCGATGCAGCGCGTTGCCATGCACGACGAGTGGGTGCGACGTATCGAAGCTCGGCTGCAGGCGCTGCCGACCGAGACTCGACAGCAGTCGGTGCTCGGAGTGCTCGAGGCGTATCGCCGCCCGTTCAAGGCGGCCGCGGCGCTCGCGGTGAGCGATCACTTCGCGGCGGCGGTGGCGTCGTTGCCGATCGGTCCGCGAGTGCCGCACTTGACCCGCGAGTACATCGAGAAGTGCCTGGAAGATCTCCGTGCTCGCGGTCTCATCGATTCCCCGTCGACTCGGTAGGAGGCACCACCACCATCTCGCCCTGCAGCAATACCGAGGTGTCGGCAGTTGGCGGCAGCATGGCCCAGATACCCGCACCCGCCTCCTCGGGCGTCAATACGCCCTGGCGGCTGGCCAACTGTGCGGCGATCTGTGGCCCGAGCGGGTAGATGTCCGCCGGCATCGTCGCCTCGTAGCGAGTCGCCGGTGAATCGACGAAACCGGGGCGGACGGCAACGACCCACGTGTCGCGGCCGCGCCGCTTCAGCTCGCGGCGAACGACGCGGACCCACATCTCCACGCCGGCCTTCGCTGCGCAGTACGACGAATGACCTTCGAACGGTGAGCGCGCGCCCGCGGAGGACATCAGCACGAGCCCGGATTCGTAGCCGGGCCCGACTGCGCGCAGGAACATGTCGCCGAGCAGTTGCGGTGCCATGGCGTTGGCGATGATCTCGTCCTTGTACGTCTGCTGGTCCATTTCGCTGACGAAGCCGGCATGCCCGCGGTAGAACGCGTTGTGGATGAAGATCGCTCGTGTGCCGGTGAAGTCCGCCAGGACGCTCGTGAAGTGTTCACCGATGGCGTCCCAGGTGTCGGGCTTGGTGAGATCGAACTGCACGGTTTCGTACTCGGGGTGTTGACGACGCGAGAGGTTGATGATGCGCGCGTTCGGGTACGGAACGGTGTGCGCCAGTCCGATCCCGAGACCCTCGGTGGCTCCGCTGATCCAGACGATCGTGTCGGGCGCGGTCACGAGCGCATCGCCGCCATGACCTCGGGCCACACTGCCCGGTCGTGGGGGTAGGGGGCGTAGAGGGTGAGGCGGGTGGCGATGGAACCCCACCGCTCGACGAGGCCCTTGCCGACTGCGGCCGGTTCGCCGACGACGGCGAACGCGTGCAGCACCTCGTCGTCGATCAGGTTGCCGATGTCGGCCCACTTACCCTCGCGGGTCATCCGTGACAGTTCGGGCTGGAGATCGCCCCAGCCGTGCATGTCGAGCACCGGCTTGTACGCGGGCGTGGACGCGTAGAACGCGATCTGGTTCTTCGTGCCGGCGATTGCCTCGGCCAGTTCCTTGTCGTCGCGTCCTGTGCAGGCGAAGGCGGGGCCGCCGATGTCGAACCCCTCGAAGCCTTCCTTGCCGGCCTTCGCCCGACCACGGGCGAGTGCCGGGAGGGTGACCTGGCGCAGGTACTGATCGGTGGTGAACGGGTGGTACAGGAACCCGTCGCACACCTCGCCTGCCACTTCGGTCATCAACGCGCCAACACCGGCGAGGTAGATCGGTGGCGGGCCGAACTCGTGGGCCGGCGGCGCGAAGAACGGTGTCATCAACGTGTGCGTGTAGAACTCACCGCGGAAGTCCAGCGGTGTTCCGTCCTGCCAGTTGGCCCAGATAGCGCGAGTGGCGACGATCAGCTCGCGCATACGTGCCGCGGGGTGCGACCACGGCATGGAGAAACGCTTGGTGATGTGCGGCTTGACCTGCGACCCGAGGCCGAGAATGAAGCGACCCTTCGAATAGCGGGCCATGTCGTAGCCCGCGTTGGCGAGCGTCATCGGTGTGCGGGCGAAGGCGATGGCGATACCCGTGCCGAGTTGCACTCGTTCGGTGGCCTCGGCGGCCTGCAGCATCTGCAGGAATGGTTCGTGCTTGGTCTCGCCCAACCACATGCCATCGAAGCCAGCTTGCTCGATCGCGGCGGCGGCGGCCTTGGTATCGGTGATGGGGGTGACCAGATTGGAGTCGATCAGCATGTTCATATCGTAGAACGATTCAACTCATTCGGCGGAAGTCGTCGGTGTGCTGCTGGTGACCACGCGCACACTGCGGGCGGTCACGACGAGTTCGCCGGCGAGTGTGCGGTATTCGGTGATCGTCTCGCTGAACGCCAGCATGCCGCCCTTGCGACCTTGTTTCACCCACTCGCCTCCGGGCCGCGCCTCGGCGCGCAGTACGTCGCCCACGCGGACGGGTCGGTGGTACTCGTAGTGCTGTTCAGCGTGCAACCCGCCGCCGCTGCGTTCACCTGGCACGGGTGGCACTCCCGTGGCCTCGCGGCCGGAACCGAACCACGGTTGCCCGATCGTCGGGCGTAACCAGTTGTCGGGGTCGAACTGCGCCGCGGCCTGGACGAACGTCGGCGGCGCCAGGATCACGCCGTCCTCGTCGGGTTCCACGTAGGCGGGGTTCGGATCGCCGATCGCGCGGGCGAACATCATCACGTGACCGGCCTCGACCGGGAAGCGATCAGCGGCCATGACCGTTCCTGCGCAGCAAGCGCCCTGGGCGCTGTTCGGTGAGTGTGCCGCCGAGTTGGCTGGGCACGCCGGCGACGATGGTGGCGCGGTAGCCGCCCGGTGGTCGACGCAGACGCCGTGCATCGAGGGGCATGTCGTTGACGAACACCTCGGGCTGCCAGGTCAGCTCATCGAGCGCGAACACGGTGAGGTCGGCGACCGCGCCCTGGGTGATGACGCCGCGCCCCTCGAAGCCGAACAAACCCGCGAGGTGACCGGTCATGCGGTGCACGGCCTGCTCGACGGTGAGGTCGTGGCGATCGCGGGCGTGCCGGGCGAGCAGCAGTGTCGTGTCGCCAGCGGCGCAGAACATCTGCAAGTGGGCTCCCGCGTCGCTGTTGGCGATCACCCCTGCTGGGTGGCGCAGCAGTTCGGCCACACCGTCCGGGTCGCTGTTGGCGATGCTGGTGCCGACCACGGCCGGGCGCAGGTCGTTGGCCAGCACCCACTCGGCCAGCACGTCGCTTGGGTGACCGCCCTTGGCCGCGATGAGGTCGGACAATGACTTGTTGATCCACTGCTCGTGCTCGGGCCGGGTGACGCCGCGCAGGATGATGTTCTGCGGCATGTGATGGCGGATCATGCTGAACGGCACGCGATCCCACTCGGCGCGTGCGGCCTGCCGCCATGCCGCGTCGGTGAGCAGGCGGGTCTTCTCCTCGGCGGTCGGGGCCTGCACCATCCGGTGCCACGTCTCGGGCAACGTGAAGAACGACATCCCGCCGAACCAGTTCACCTGGATATCGAGCGGACGGGGGCTGATCTGCGCGTAGCACGGTGAACCCTCGGCCTGTAGCTGGGCGGTCATCTCCATCAGTCCGCTTGCGTGGTCGGGCAGGTGCTCGTCGTGCATCACGTTGATCCAGGTGCTGACCACACCGTGACGACCGCACATCTCAGCCAACCGCTTCACGCTCGCGGGTGTGCGCTTGGGCGCTGGCTCGGCAATGAACTGCAGGAACCCGCCGCGCGCGCCCAACAACTCGACCAGGTCGTTCATCTCGTCGTCGGCGGCCACGCGACTGGGTACCGGCCGCCCTGCGCGATCGGTGTCGAACCCGACGGAGGTGGAGATGCCGAACGCTCCGGCGGCCAGACATTCATCGGCCAACGCGCGTAGTTGCACGCGCTCGGCGTCGGTGGCCGGACGCTCCCACGCCTCGTCGCCCATGACGAACATGCGCAACGGAGTGTGGCCGACCAGACCGGCCACGTTGACGCCGTAGTGCTGGGCAGCCATCACGTCCTGGTACTCGGGGTAGCGCTGCCAGGTCCAGGGCACGGCCGCGCTGACGGTCGCCGTCGGCATGTCCTCGATGTAGCAGAGCAGTTCCGCCAACTCCTGGCGCGCCGGCGGCAGGCAGGGGGCGAGCGACATGCCGCAGTTGCCGTAGAGCACCGACGTGACGCCGTGCTGGGGCATCGGATCGCAGGCCTGATCCCAGAACAGCGAGGCGTCGAAGTGGGTGTGCACGTCGATGAAGCCGGGGGCGACGTACGCACCCGAGGCATCGATCTCGGTCTCACCGTCGGGGCGCAACCCTGGCCCGATCTCGCTGATGCGTCCGGCCGTAACGCGCACATCGGCGGCGACGGCCGGCGCGCCCGTGCCGTCGACGACCTGGCCACCTCTGATGATCAAGTTCATATGTCCCTCCAGGGAATCAGGTTAATGCATGAACGGATTCTGCAAGTTAGAGTCTCGTCGGGGAGGATGCCATGGAGCTTCCGCAGATCATTTCCGTCGACGACCATGTGGTCGAGCCGCCCGACCTCTGGCAACGCACGCTGCCGGCCAGGTTCCGTGACGCCGCACCGCGAGTCGAGCGGATCAAGGGCCGTTTCGGCGCAGGGGCGCGCGGCGACTGGACGCCCGCTGATGACGGCGAGTGGGCCGACATCTGGAAGTTCGGCAACTACCAGATGGCCATCATCCCCGGCTTCGCCGCCGCCGGGATGGACCAGGAGCTGATCGGCGAGCACTACGCACCGCTCACCTACGACATGATGCGGCCGGGCTGTTACGAGCAGGCCGCACGCCTGGCCGACATGGACGCCAACCACACCGAGGCATCGCTGAACTTCCCGACGTTCCCGCGGTTCTGCGGGCAGACGTTCCACGAGACCGCGGACAAGGAGTTGGGTCTGGCATGTGTGCAGGCCTACAACGACTGGATGATCGACGAGTGGGGCGGCGGTGCTGGCCGCGGCCGCCTCATCCCGCTCACGCTCATCCCGCTGTGGGACCCGCAGCTGGCCGCCGCCGAAGTGCGGCGTTGCGCGGCCAAGGGTTCGTTCGCCGTGGCATTCTGCGAGAACCCGGCGAAGTTGCGCCTACCCAGCATCTTCACCGACCACTGGGACCCGTTCTTCGCTGCATGCGAGGACACCGACACCGTCGTCAACATGCACATCGGGTCATCCTCCACGTTCCCGCTCACATCGCTCGATGCACCTCGCGCGGTGACGCTTGCGCTGACGTACCAGGGCAGCGCGCACGCACTCTGCGACTGGCTCACGTGCGGTGTGCTCGAGCGCTTCGGGCGCATGAAGATCGCGCTCAGCGAGGGCCAGGTCGGATGGATGCCATTCCTCCTGGAGAAGCTCGACGCGGTGTGGCGCGACCGGCCGAAGTACGGGAACATCGAGCAGTTGCCGCGTACGCCCAGTAGTTACATGGCGGGTCGTGTGTACGGAGCGGTGTTCGACGACCACATCGGACTGCAGTTGCGTCATCACATCGGGATGAGCCAGATCATGTTCGAGGTGGACTACCCGCACGGCGATTCCACATGGCCGCGAACGAAGGGCGTCGCCGAGTCGATCATCGCCACGGCGGGTCTGAGCGAGCACGAGACGTGGCAGTTCCTGCGCGGTAACGCGATCGAGTGCTACGGGTTGCAGCGATTCGGGATCGAGGTCTGATGGCGCGACCCACCATCGTCGCGTGGGATGGTCCGCTCGGCGCCACGGTCACGGGTGTCGATCTGGAGGTCGGGCTGGCCCCCGACATCGCCGCGCTCGTGGTCCAGGCGCTCGCGGTACACCGCGTGGTAACCATCGCGGATCAGCGGCCGTCCGACGCGGCCTATGCGCGCTTCGGACGGCTGTGGGGCGACCCAATCGAGTTCTTCAACCCGCGCGATCGCGACACCGCGTACCCGGAGGTCATCCGCATCTCCAACGCCGTATCCACGCCCGAGCGTCTGCGCGACGGCGCGATGCACTGGCACCAGGACAGCAGCTACGAGGCCGTGCCCGCGGCCGTGACGATGCTGTCCGCTGTCGAAGCGCCGGATGGCCGCAACGAGACGATGTTCGCCGACCTCACCGCCGCGTACGACGCACTGCCGGTCGCGCAGCAGGAACACCTCTGCACGTTGCGCGTGGTGCACGACAGGAGGGGTTGCTCGCCCGAGCTGATGTTCGCTGAGGAGCGCCGCGGCGCGGCCACCCGCGACGAGCCCGTGCCCACCGTGACGCACCCGCTGGTGGTGCGCCACCCGCTGACCGGCCGCCTCGCGCTGTACGGGATCTCGGGCACGCCGGTCGGGATCGAGGGGATGGAGCAGCATGCTGCGATCGAGTTGTTGGTTGGGCTGAAGCGCCACGCACTGCAACACGAGTTCCGGCAGACGGCGACGGCCGAGGTTGGCACGGTGCTGATCTGGGACAACCTGGCCGTGATGCACTGTGCGACGGCCACCGAGTACAGCGACGAGGACGGGCATCGCCGGATCATCCGCCGGATCAGCACGAAGAGGGGAACAGATGAGTGACGCCATGCCTTCAGAGGTGCGCATCGAGACGATCGACGCCGTGCGCGTGATCACCATCGATCGGCCTGCAGCACGTAACACGGTGACGTACGGGGTGCTCGATGAGTTGCTCGCCGCGTTCGCCGACGCCGACGTCGACGACGCGGTCCGGGTCATCATCGTCACCGGCGCAGGCGAGTTCTTCTCCGCCGGCACCGACCTGTCGTCGTCATCGGGGTATGCAGCCGACCGCACCGACTTCAAGCCGTTGCGTGGAGGCACACGTGATGTGGGCGGCGAGCTCGCCCTGCGGATCTTCGATTCGAACAAGCCGGTGATCGCTGCCATCAACGGCACGGCTGTCGGCATCGGTGTCTCGATGATCCTGCCGATGGACATCCGCATCGCCGCCGACACGGCGCGCTTCGGGCTGCCGTTCGTACGCCGAGGCATCCTCCCCGAGTCGTGCGCCACGTGGTTCCTGCCGCGCATCGTCGGGATCGCCCGGGCGATGGAATGGACCATGACGGGGCGCATCTTCCCGGCGACGGAAGCGCTCGCCGAGGGTCTCGTGCACGAACTCGTGCCCGCCGATCAGGTGTTGACTCGTGCGCTGGAGGTGGCCCGCGAAATCGCGACCAACACCTCCGCGGTGTCCGTCGCGCTGACGCGGCAGATGATGTGGCGCCAACTCGGTTCCCCGCACCCGATCTCTGCCAACCGGCTCGAGTCCAAGGCACTGCTCGCGCTCGGCGGCATGGCCGATGCGAAGGAAGGTGTCGCCGCGTTCAAAGAGAAGCGGCAGGCGAACTTCCCGCTGACAACGCACGACCTCCCGGCGTTCGTGCCGTGGTGGGACGACGAGCCGTTCGAATGACCCTCCCAGCACGATGGAGCACCACTGATGTCTGACGCCGAGGACCGCACGGTCGACGCCCACACGCTCACCCGCCAACTGCGCGTTCGTCACCCCGACGTGGAGGTGGCCGCGGTGCAGGTGCTGACGGAGCACGAAGGGTCGGCCAGTCGGTTGCGCCTCGCGCTCCAGTACGCGCAGGGCAAGGATGCGGGACTGCCACCAACGATGTTCTTGAAGCGCAACCTCGCGGCCTTCAACTTCCCGGGCGAGATGTACTCCACCGAGGTCGGCATCTACCGCGATGTGCTCGACGGTGTCGACATCGAACGGCCCGCCGTGTACGCGATCGAGACCGGCGCAGACGATCTGCACTTCACGATCCTGATGGAAGACCTCGGCGAGCGGCCGGGCGCGCGACTGGGCATTGTCACGCAACCGACCACGATCGACGAGGTCGCCGGCCTGCTGGACACGATCGCCACGTTGCACGCCACGTTCTGGGCCAGCCCGCGGCTCGACACCGAGCTCACGTGGTTGCAGCCTCCGTTGCAGAACACGTCGATGGCGTTCTGGCGACAGCACGGCCCGCGCCTCGCTCGTCGCCACATGGAGAAGGGCCATCGCGCTGCGCTCGTCGATCGTGCGGTGTGGACCGATGACCGTTTGTGGAACGGGTTCGACCGGTTCCTCGTCGACCTCGACAGCGGGCCGCACACGTTGCTGCACGGCGACGTGCATGCCGGCAACGTGTACTACGTGAATGGCACCGGCGGCGGTCTCATCGACTGGCAACTCGCGCTGCGCGGCAACTGGGGTGTCGATGTCACCTACCTGCTCACCACTGCGCTCGACCCCGTCCAGCAGGCGGCCCACGAGGCCGATCTGCTGCGTCACTACCTCGACCGCCTGGCGGCTCACGGCGTCACCCCGCCCGACTTCGACACCGCCTGGCTGACCTATCGTCGCCACGTGATCTACGGCGTGGCGATGTGGCTGATCACACCCGATGGTGTGCACACCGACGAGGCGCAGCTGGGCTATCTCGCGCGGTGCCTCGAAGCGGCTGATCGTCTGGGCACGCTGGAGGCACTCGGCCAGGGGTGAGTTCGACCGAACCTACGGGAACGAATGTGGCGTAGCCTCCGGCCGTGTCATCCTCGGTCGACCTCGTCGAGTTTCGTAACCGCTGCGATCGATGGTTTGCCGAGCGTTACGAACCGCTCGATCCCGAGCGCCACGACGTGCCCGGGCTCATCGCCCACACCACCGACGACCACGATGCGCCGATGCGCGAAGCACGTCGTCATCAGCGCGCCCTGTGGGACTCCGGACTGGCCGGGTTGACGGTGGAGCGACGGTACGGAGGGAAGGGCCTGCCGCCAGAGGCAGAAATGATCCTCGCCGAGGTCGCCGGTGCCTACATGGTTCCCTCGATGGTGCCGCTCAGCGTGGGCTTGTCGCTCGCGCTGAGCACCCTGGTCCAGTTCGGGTCTGAGGAGACTTGTGCTGCTCGCGTCCCGCGAATCCTCGACGCGAGTGAGGTGTGGTGCCAGCTGTTCTCCGAGCCCGAGGCCGGTTCCGACCTCGCTGCCCTACGCACGACCGCAACCCGGGTCGACGATGGGTATCTGATTGAAGGTCAGAAGGTGTGGACGTCGTTCGCCCAGCACTCTGCGTACGGGCTGCTGCTCGCACGCACCGGGCCAGCGGAGGATCGTCACCGCGGCCTGTCACTGTTCTTGTTGCCGATGGATGCCCCCGGTGTCACGGTTCGTCCGCTCCGCGAGATCACCGGTGGGACGCACTTCAACGAGGTGTTCCTCGATGCGGTGGCGCTCCCGACGTCCAGCCTGCTCGGAGTGGAGGGCGGCGGGTGGGCAGCGGCCATGTTCACCCTGGGCAACGAGCGCAACCTCAGCACGCAACGTTCCCGACCGCGCTGGAAGCGGTTACACGAACTGGCTGGAGGCAGCGGTGCGCTCGACGCCGTTGCTCGAGACCGCCTCGTGCGCCTCGCGATCGCGGAGGAGTTGCAGCGTGTGGGTTCGTTGCCAGGCTCCGCCGCGAAGCTTGTCCGCAGCCAGATCGAGGTGATGGCGTCGCAGCTCGCCGTCGACCTCCTTGGCGCCGCCGCCACCGCACACGACGACTCGGCCACGGAGGTGGCGGCCGCCGTGCACTGGTTCCTCGGTGCGCGGGCGAACCGCATTGCCGGTGGAACTGACGAGATCCAGCGCAACATCATCGCCGAACGGATCCTCGGGCTGCCGCGCTGATCGGCTGCCGGGTCAGGCCCCCATCGAGATGCCACCGTCGACGGTGACCACCGAACCGGTGACATAGGCGGCGCGCTCGTCCAGCAGGAACAGCACGGCGTGGGCCAGCTCGGCAGGGTCGCCGCGGCGGCCCAGCGGGATCATGCCCTTGATCGCCTCTTGTGCCTCTGGCGTCATGTCGTTGGTCATGTCGGTCTCGAACACACCGGGCACCACCACGTTGACCGTGATGCCCTTGCGCGCAACCGCCCGCGAGAGTGAGCGGGTCAGCCCGTGCAGACCGGCCTTGGCTGCGCCGTAGCCGGCCTCGACCGAGTTCCCCATGAACGCCGTGATCGACGAGACGTTGACGATGCGGCCGAAGCCCTGAGCCGTCATCGGCTCGATCGCCGCCTGCGCGAGATGGAACGACGCCGACAGGTTCACCGAGATGGCGCGGTCCCATTCTTCGATGGTCATCTTGCGCACAGAGTTCTCCACCAGCACACCTGCGTTGTTGACGAGGTGGTCGACGCGCCCGAACTCGCGCAGCGCCGCGGCGACGATCTCGTGGCACGCGACCGGGTCGCCGATGTCGGCGCGGTGCAGCACCAGTCGGCCGGGTGTGCCGACAACCGATTCGGCGAAGGCCTGCGCCGCGGCATCGGCACTGGCGTAGACGGCGAACACGTCGGCGCCCTCGTGCAGCAGGCGGGTGCTGATCGCGGCGCCGATGCCGCGGGTGCCGCCGGTGACGATCGCGACTCGGCCGTGGAACGTGGGCGCAACAAGGGGTGTGGTGATGGTCATGATGCTCAGCTCGGCAGACTTGAAGTGATGGTGGCTTTCGCGACCAGACGTCCGTTGGCGTCGGTGACCGACACCTCCGAGACCTGGATGCGCTTGCCCGGCTTCACGCACACGCCCACAGCAGTGAGGTCGGTGGTGGCCGCGGCGAGGTAGTTGATGTTCATCGAGACGGTGGCGATGAACCCGTCGGCGCCGGTGGCGGCGAGGGCCGCTGCGGTGCCGCATGTGTCGGCCAGCGCACCGACTACGCCACCGTGGATGCCGTCGGTGGAGTTGCACAGCTGTTCGGCGTGGGGCAGGTGCATCACGACTTGCCGGTCGTCCCACTGACCAACGCGCAGGTTGCACAGTCTGTTGAAGTGCACGCGCGACTCGAAGTGGCGCGCCTTGCGCTGCCACAGCTCGTGGCGCGGGTCGTCCGCGTCGGCACGAGAATTGGTGTCCCCCACATCGGTCATCGTCAGTCCCCTCCGTTGTGAAATGAGCATAATCCGTGAGATGATTCCGGGGTGTCTGGGTCCTCGACGAACAATCGCCCGGTGACCGTCGGGCTGCGGATTAGTCATGAGCTGTTCGAGGCTGGCGATGCTCGGGCGTTGCGGGTGTACCTGCACGCGGCCGACGGTGCAGGTATCGATCGGCTGTGCGTCGGCGATCACGTGTCGTTCCACGGCGGTCGCGGGTTCGACGGGCTGGTGCAAGCGACGGCCATCGCCGCGTTGTCCGATCTGGAGGTGCAGACGGCGGTGTACCTGTTGCCGCTGCGCCACCCGGTGCCGGTGGCCCGCCAGGTCAGCTCGCTCGCGCAGTTGGCCGGCGGTGGCTTCGTGTTCGGCGTCGGTGTCGGTGGTGAAGACCCGAACGAGGTGCGCATGTGTGGTGTCGACCCGACGACTCGCGGGCGGCGGATGGACGAGGCGTTGCCGATCGTGCGTCGTCTGGTCGCGGGCGAATCTGTCACGCATCGCGGTGAGTTCTTCGAGATGGAGGACGCACGGGTGCTGCCGGTGCCGCCCCGACCTGTGCCGGTCGTGGTCGGCGGTCGTTCGCCCGCAGCGCTGCGGCGCGCCGGCCGGTTCGCCGACGGCTACCTGGGCGTGTGGGTTTCCCCAGAGAAAATGATGATGGCCATCGCCGAGGTGGAGGCCACTGCCGTGGCTGCCGGCCGCATCGATGTTCTTTGGCGCCACGGGATCCAGATGTGGTGCGGATTCGGCGACACCGCAACGCAGGCACGCGCGCTCGTGTCGGCCGAGATGGAGGAGCTCTACCACGTACCCTTCGAGCGCTTCGAGCGGTACACGCCGACGGGCTCACCAGCCGATATCGCCGCTGCCGCTCGGCCCTATGTCGACGCGGGCTGCACCGACGTCAACCTCATCGCTGTGGCGGCCACACCGGACGAAGCACTTCGGTGCACGGCTGAGGTGCGCCGACTACTCCGCGGCTGACGCGGCCCAGAACGGCGCCCACGTCGGGAACGAGTCCGGCAGCACACCGGCGCGCAACGGGTCGCTGCCGTCATTGACGCCGCCACCCACTTGGGGACCAACCCGTGGGTCGGTGAGGTACCAGCGGTGAAACTTGCGTCGCTGGAAGTACCACTCACCGTCCTCGCGTACGTAGGTGTCCCAGTACTGCAGCTTGCCGGTCTCCCAGTTGCCCTGCTCGGGGCGCTCCAGTTCGTCGTGGCAGTACACGATGCCGTGAGCGTGGTCGGCATCATCGAAGTCCACGATGTGGTTGGCCACCAGGTGCACCGACGTCTTCGGTTCGCGCATCGCCACGGAGTACCAGCGGTGCAGCGCGGCGCGACCCGTCTCGGTCTTCCCCACGCGCACGTCGGCCACGAACAGGTCGACCAACGCGTCCATGTTGCGGCTGTCCAACGACAGTGCGTAGCGCACGGCGAGTTGGTTGATCATCGCCAACGACTCGATGCGGTCGAGGCGCTCGTCAGCAGTGTGCGGTTGCCATGTGCCGAGGCGTGGTGTCGTTGCCATGGGATTATTCCTCCGAGGTATCAGGCGATCGTGCCGTCGGCACGCAAGCGGGCGATGTCGTCGACGGTGCAGCCGAGTTCGGCGAGCACCTCGTCGGTGTGTTGACCGGTCGCGGGCGGCACGCGGTCGAGTGCGCCCGGTGTGCGCGAGAACCGCGGTGCCACACCTGGCTGCACCACACCTTCGTATTCCACGTACGTGCCGCGCTCGGTGTTGTGTGGGTGGGCCAGTGCCTCGTCCAGTTCCAGCACCGGGGTCACGCACGCTTCGGCGCCGTCGAACACCTGCACCCATTCGGCCATGGTGCGCTGCGCGATCGTCGCCGCGAACAACTCCTTCATCATCGGCCAACCGCTGCGATCGTTCTGGCCCGGCAGGTCGGTGCGGTCGGCCAGGCCCAGCCGTTCGAGCGTGACGGCGTAGAACTTCGGCTCGAGTGCACCCACCGCGAGGTAGCGATGGTCGGCGGTCTCGTAGACCTCGTAGTAGTGCGCGCCCGAGTCGTAGAAGTTGTGGCCAGCGGGGTGCAGCCGACCCATGGCCAAGTGGGCCAGCGGCAGCGCCAACTGGCCGGCCACACCGTCGACCATCGCCCCGTCGATCACCTGACCCTTGCCGGAGACCGACCGCTCGAACAGTGCGGCGGCGATACCGAACGCCATCATCGTGCCGCCACCGCCGTAGTCGGCGGCGAGGTTCATCGGGAACAGCGGTCGCTCACCCTCGCGCTTGAAGCGACCGAGCGCACCGACGATGGCCAGGTAGTTGACGTCGTGGCCAACGTCCTGCGCCAACGGGCCGTCCTGACCCCAGCCGGTCAGCCGGGCGTAGACCAACCGCGCGTTGCGGGCCAGGCACACGTCGGGGCCGAGGCCGAGGCGTTCCATCACGCCTGGCCGGTTGCCTTCCAGCAGCACATCGGCGCCGTCGGCCAACTGCAGCACGAGCTCAATGCCCTCGGCTGTGGTGAGGTCGATGATCACCGAGCGACGGCTGCGGTGCGGGATGAACTGCTCCGGGTTGGTGAACCGTCCCGAGCCGGGCCGCTCTACGCGAATCACATCGGCCCCGAGGTCGCCGAGCAACATCGCGCAGTACGGTCCCGGCCCCAGGCCGGTGAGGTCGAGTACGCGCAGGCCGCTGAACGGGCCGCTACTCATCAGCGGCTTCCGGGGTGTTCGGTCGAGGTGATCATGTCAATCAATAAGTTATATGATTCGCAGATGACCGCCGAGAAGCCAGCGCACCCCGACCTCGATGCCCCGCAGCTGATTCATGGCCGCACGTGGCAGGAGATGCCCGTCGGCTTCCGCTTCCAGACGTCGGCACGCACGATCACCGAACCCGACCTGGTCAACTTCGTCACGCTTGTGGGCGTCAACGAGCCGTTGTTCATGGACGAACGGTTCGGCCCCGCGCACGGCTACACCGGCAAGCTGGTGCCGGGGATGATGACCTTCGCCTACGCCGAGGGGTTGGTAATCCAGGGTGGCAGTATCCACGGCACCGGACTCGCGTTCATGCACACCGAACTCGATATCAAGCGGCCCGTCTACGTCGGCGACACCATCGCCGTGTTGGTCGAGGTCACCGAGTCGCGCGCTGCCTCCACCGGTGAACGCGGTGTGGTGACCACGCGCAACACGGTCTTCAACCAGCGCGACGAGGTCGTGATGGTCTACACACCGGTACGCCTCACCAAGGGAACGCCAGCGTCGTGATCTGGCTCGACCTGATCGAGGCCCGGGTCGACTCGGCCGAACCCGCAGTCGTCACCGACGATGGCGTGTGGACCTGGCGCGAGCTACTCGCCCGCTCTGGTGGCGGCGTCGAGTTCCTCGACTCGATCGGCGCGCCCGCGGGCCACCCTGTCGTCGCGCTGCTCACCAGTCGGCCAATGTCGTTCGCGCTCACCATCGGTGCCGCGGCCAGCGACCGTGCGCTCGCCCCACTCGGCCCGCGGCTCACCGTGTCGGAGTTGGTGCCGTGCGTGGAGGCGCTACCCGGTGAAGTGATCGTCACCGAAGCCGAGTTCGAAGCGCTTGCGCGCGAAGTGGCCGCTCGCACCGGCCGCCGGGTGGCGGTGTTGCCCGACCTGCCCGCCAGCGGTTGGCGACGTGATGCCACGATCGGTGCCGACCGTCCGGCGGCCATCCTGCACACCTCGGGCACCACCGGCATCCCCAAGGCCGTCGCCTACACCGAAGGTCGCTTGGTGGCGCGGGTGAAGGTGAACTCGCAACTGGTGGATCTCGGCCCGGGCGCGGTGTACGCCACGGCCTCGCCGTTCCACCACATCGCTGGTCTGGGAATGATGTTCGTCGCCCTCGGTTCCGGCGCCGCGCTGCGTCCGATGCCGCGTTTCGATATCGCTGCTTGGAAGGCGCTGCCGGCCAGTGGCGTCACGCACGCGCTGATCGTGCCGACGATGGTGGAGATGTTGCTGGACGCGGGCGAGCTGTACCTGCCGGGTCTGCGGATGCTGCAATACGGCGCGTCGTCCATCCATCCCGACACGTTGTCGCGGGCGATGGCGGCGCTACCCGGTGTGGGGTTCGTGAACCTGTTCGGCCAGACCGAGGGCAGCCCGATCACCGCGCTGACACCGGATGATCACCGACTCGCCGCGGCGGGCCACGCGCACTTGCTGACGTCGGTGGGCCGCGCCGCACCCGGTGTCGAAGTGGTGATCGCTGAACCCGACGAGACCGGCGTGGGCGAGATCCACGCCCGCGCCGAGCACCTGTTTCGTCCCGATGCCGATGGCTGGCTGCGCACCGGCGACCTCGGTTCCCTCGACGCCGAGGGCTACCTGTACTTGTCGGGCCGCAAGGGCGACAAGATCATCCGCGGCGGCGAGAACATCTACCCGCTGGAGGTGGAACACGTGCTGGCCTCGCACCCGGCCGTCGCCGAGGTGTGCGTGTACGGCGTACCCGACCGCGTGTTCGGCGAGATCGTGGCTGCCACCATCGTGCCCGCGGCCGACGTGCCGTTGCCGTCGTGGGATGAACTGCGCGCCTTCACCCGCGAGCGGTTGGCCGGGTTCAAGGTGCCCACCCGCTGGGAGACCGCCACCGAACTGCCGCGCAACGCCACCGGCAAGGTGCTGCGGCGAACGCTGATCGACAAGGCCGGAGGCGAGTGACCGTGACGAATGTGCAAGTGAGTGATGACGAGTTCCGGGAAGAACTTCGCGACTGGATCGCCGACCACCTCGTCGGTGAGTTCGCCGCCCACAAGGGTGTCGGCGGCCCGGCCGACGACACCGCGTGGGAGGTGCGCCTGGAGTGGGAGAAGTTGCTGGCTCGCGACAGGTGGTTGAACGCCTCGTGGCCGGTTGAGTACGGCGGCCGTGGCGCCACACCGCGTCAGGAACTCATCTTCCACATCGAGCACGCACAGGCTGGTGGCCCGTACTGGTGTGGTGTGCAGGGCCGCGATCTGTTCGGCCCGACGCTGCTGGAGTTCGGCACCGCCGAACAGAAGGCACGATTCCTACCCGAGATCACCGGTGTACGCGAGTTCTGGGGTCAGGGGTTCAGCGAGCCTGAGGCGGGCAGCGACCTCGCCGGCCTGCGCACCACGGCTGTGCGCGATGGCGATGAGTGGGTGATCAACGGCCAGAAGATTTGGACGACGTTCGGTGCTCACGCCGATTGGGTCTACGTGTTGTGCCGCACGAACCGTGAGGTCTCCAAGCACAAGGGCATCTCGATGGTGTTGGTGCCGGTGGATCAGCCGGGTGTCGAAGTGCGCACGATCCGCAACATGGCCGGCGGCCGCGAGTTCGCCGAGGTGTTCTTCACCGACGCGCGTACGTCGGCCGACTACGTCGTCGGCGCTGTGGATGGCGGCTGGAGCGTCGTGATGGGCACGCTGGGCAACGAGCGCGCCGGCGCAACGGTGCTTCCCTTCCAGGCGGCATTCGAGCGCGAGATGCACCAACTGATCAAGATCGCGACCGAGCGCGGGCTCACCAGCGATCCGATCGTGCGTCAGAAACTCGCCAAGGCGTGGGGCGGGCTGCGGATCATGCAGCTCAGCAACGACCGCATGTTGCAGACGGTGCTGCAGGGTGGCCACCCGGGCCCCGAGTCGTCGATCGGAAAGCTGTACTGGGCGAACTGGCACCGCGACGCCGGGGAGTTGATGGTCGAGATCCTCGGCGCCGATGCACTCCTGGTGGGCGAGGGCTACCACCTGCACCCGATGCAGCACACGTTCCTCAACTCACGGGCCGAGACCATCTACGGCGGAGCCAACGAGATCCAACGCAACATCGTCGGCGAGCGTGTGCTCGGCCTGCCGAAGGAGCCGTAGTGGCGCGACAGCGAACCAACTCAAGCGATATGACGAAAGGTGAGCCCCATGGCAACTACTGACTCAGAGTGCCTGTTGGTCGACCGCAGTGGCCCCGTGTGGGTGGTGCGTCTGAACCGGCCTGATGCGTTGAACTCTTTCGACTCGGAGCTCCACTTACGGTTCGGTGCCATGTGGGCCGAGGTGGAGCAGAGCTCGGAGGTGCGCGCCGTGGTGCTCACCGGTAACGGCCGGGCCTTCTCCGCGGGCGGCAATCTCGACGACTTCGAACTGTTCCGCGTCGACCACGCCGAGCGGCGCAAGGCGATGCGCACGGCGCGGCGTCTCGTGGACGAGATGCTGAACGTGCACGTGCCGGTCGTGGCGGCGGTGAACGGTCCCGCGGTGGGCCTTGGCGCCACGCTGATGACCCTGTGCGACATCGTGTTCATCGCCGACAACACGTTCCTGGCAGATCCGCACGTGGCGAGCGCGCTGGTGGCCGGCGACGGGGGCGCAGTCACGTGGCCCGCGTACACCAGCCTGCTGAAGGTGAAGCAGTACCTGCTCACCGGCGATCGCATCCCCGCTGCCGTTGCAGTGGAGATGGGGCTGGCCAACTTCGCGGTGCCGGCTGACGAGGTGCTGGCTCAGGCGATCGCGTTCGCCGAGCGTCTCGCTGCGCTGCCGCCACAGGCGGTGCAGGACACCAAGCTGCTGTTGAACCAGGTGCTGCGCACCAACGCGGCAGCGGCGCTGGGTATGGGCATCGCGGCGGAGACCCACTCGCACGACACGGTCGAGTACGCCGAGTACCCGCAGAAGATAAAGGTCAAGAAGGGCTGATCGCCCGAGACGGACGCGTGCCGCGGTGGATCGCACGTCGGATGAGCACAACCAGCGAATCAGCTAACCTTTCAACCTGTATTCGTGTCACCGGAGAGTAGGGGCCCCCATGACCGTCATCGAGCCGATCCAGGATCTGGACGACCAGACCTTCAACCCGTATCTCGCCGACGAGTTGATCTACGGCGATATCGCCGATCCGTACCGCTCGGCGATCGACGGGCTGTTGGCCCGCGGGCCAGTAGTGGAGGGGTTCTACCGCGATTCGTTCGGTATGCCGCACCTGCCCGGCGACGAGGGACGCCCACACTTCATGGTGCTGTCGCACAAGGCCGTCGATCATGTGTTGAACGACCCGATCACGTTCTCCAACAAGGCCTTCGAACAGACGCTGGGTCGCGGCTTCGGCCACACGATCTCGGTGATGGATCCACCCGAGCACACCCAGTACCGCAAGATTCTGCAGCGGGCGTTCCGTCCGGCCGTGGTCGCCGCGTGGGGCGAGGAGATCGTCGGCCCGGTGGTGGACGATCTGATTGGCAAGATCCGCGACGGTGGTCGCGCCGAACTCGTCGATCACTTCGCCCGGCCCTACCCGTACAACGTCATCTACCGGATGCTCGGCCTGCCGCAGCGCGACATCGAGACGTTCTACAAGCTCACCATCGCCCAGATCATGTGGTTCCCCACCGATGCCAACGCGGTCGACGCGTCGGCCAAGCTCGGCCGGTACTTCACACAACTCATCGCGCAGCGCCGGGAGGCGCCCGGCGACGATGTCGTCAGCGTGCTCGCCACCTCAGAGGTCGACGGCGAGCACCTCCCCGACGACGTGGCAATCTCGTTCCTGCGCCAGCTGATCAACGCCGGCGGCGACACCACGTTCCGCACCACCACGGCCCTGTTCACCGGCCTGCTCACCAACCCGGAGCAGCTTGATGCGGTGCGGTCGGATCGTTCGCTGGTGCCGCAGGCGATCGAGGAGGCACTGCGCTGGGATGGGCCGGTGGTGGCCGCCTCGCGCCTCACCACGACCGCATGCGAGATCGAAGGTGTCGCCGTTCCCGAAGGGGCGATGCTCGACATGATGTACGGCTCGGCCAACCATGACGCAACGGTGTTCGACCGTCCCCACGACTTCGATATCTTTCGCGAGCGCCACCGTCACTTCGGGTTCGCGTTCGGCGCGCACAACTGCCTCGGTCAGCAGCTGGCCCGGCTGGAGATGTCGCGGGCACTCAACGCGCTGCTCGACGAACTACCGAACCTGCGGCTCGACCCGGACCACCCCACCCCGCACATGGTGGGCGCGATGATGCGCACGCCGCGGCAACTGCACGTGCTGTTCGATCGCTGAGGCGATGACGATGCGAGTGACGGTCGATCTGGCCCGGTGCACGGGCATCGCCAACTGCGTCGTGCAGGCTCCGCGAGTGTTCGAACTCGGCGACGACGATGACCACGTACGGGTGCTGGTGGCGGAGGTGCCAGAAGCCGATCAGGCCGCGGTGCAGTCGGCCGTGCGCATGTGCCCGCAGGGCGCGCTCACGCTCGAGTGATCAGGCGGGTTGCGATGTGAAGCCGTCAGGCCCCACCGGCACATCGCCAGCGATGGTGATGCGCTCCATGTAGCGGTCGAAGCCGCTGGCCTGCACGTCGGTGGGCGCGCGATGTGCGGTCGCCCGGTTGTCCCAGAAGGCGATGCTTCCTGGGGCCCAGCGGAAACGAACGATGTTGTCGGGCTTGAGCATCTGCTCGTAGAGCAGGTGCAGCACCCGATGACTCTCGCTCCCGGTGAGGCCGACGATGGACTCGGTGAAGAACGGGTTGACGAACAGTGCTCGCTCGCCCGTCTCCGGGTGCACTCGCACGACCGGGTGAACGGAGCGACGCGCGGCCTTGAGGAACTGTGCCAGCAGTTCGCTGTCGATCTCGGCGGCGGCCGCGGACGGGATGGCATTGCGGTGTACGGCCTGGAGCCCATCCACGAAACGACGCATCGGTAGGGACAACCCCTCGTACGCGGCCACCAGGTTGGTCCACAGGGTGTCGCCCCCGTAGGGCGGCACGGTGACCCCGCGGAGGATCGAGCCCATCGGCGGGTCGAGCGAGAACGTGACGTCGGTGTGCCAGTTGTTGTCGATCTCGGAGCCGGGGTCTTGTGTCGCGTAGGCCTCGCTGGAGAGCGGCAAGACCTCGGGGTAGCCCTCGATCGAGGGCAGGATCGGATGCGCCGGCGTGACCACGCCGAACTGCCGGCCAAAGGCAATGTGCTCGGCCGGGCCGATGTGCTGATCGCGAAAGAAGATGACCTTCCAACGCAGGAGCGCCGCGCGCACGGTGGCGACCGTGGCGTCGTCGAGTGGATGCGCGAGGTCGATACCCAGTACCTCGGCACCGATGTTCGGAGCCATCGGACGGATATCGAGCGTTGTGGTTGCCAATTGAGCAGTCATGGTGACTCCGTGTCGGAAGGTTGCGCGAGGGGTCTTGGAGCGTTGCTCCACAGGAGGGGGCGGGCCGGTGCGGCCCGCCCCCTCCAGGGGGATCTCAGGTGAGGTGACTCACACTTCCGGGGAGCACTGGTACTTCAGGCCGCCCAGCGGGTTGGTCATCACGCCGTCCTTGAGGATGTACGGCCAGAAGCAGTTGCGGGCCTTCTCCGGCCCGGGCTGCCCCTCGTAGAACGTCACCGGGGCGATCAGGCCGCCCAGCGTCTCGTCCTTGACGGTGTACATGTTCTTCAGCGTGTCGGCCGCGGTCGGCTCGTCGACGAGCGACGCATTGGCCTTGGCGAACAACTGCAGCACGCTCCACAACGCAGTGGCGGCCGGGTCGTTGATGCCGTCATCGCTGACACCGCCGGCCTTCATTGCGTCGCGGTACTCCACCACGAGCGGGTCGTCGACGAACCACGGGAAGCCGTTGAGGCCACCGGCGAGGATGATCCCGGGGGTGAGCAGGAGCTTGCCTTGCACCGAGCCGGCCGAGGCGCCCCACACGCCCTTATAGCCCTGATCGTTGCAGGAGGCAGTGAGGCCGGCGGCCAGCGAGGCGCCACCGCTGATCTGGATGAAGTCGGCGCCATCGTTGATCCACTTGATGCATTCGGCCGAGTAGTCCGTGGCGGTCGAGCTGACCTTGACGGTGCCCAGCGCAGTGAGACCGAGTTCCTTCGCCTTGGCTTCGAACAACGGGACGGAGCGCCCACAGGCCTCAATCTCGGCACACGCAGCCACGGCCACCTTGGTGGAACCGGCCAACTTCGCGCCATACAGCTGCTCGTCGACCACAGCACCGCTGGTGGTGCTGATCGGGAACACATTCGCCGGAGCGCACGTGATGGGGGCAGTCGGGCCGCACTCCATCTTGAACGAAGAGAGATAGCCGCCCCACAGCTGAGGGGCATAACCGACGCCCATCACGGGCACACCGATGTCGGCGAGCGACTCGGCCTGGCTGGATTCGGTGCTCGCAGAGTCCATGATGAACAGCACCGGGTTCTTCGCCAGGAGCTCAGTGGTCTGTGACGCCGCCACCGCCGGGTCGCCCTTGGTGTCGCGGAGGTCGAGCTCCACCGGGTGACCATTGACGCCACCCTTGGCGTTGATGAAGGCGGCCCAGGCCTCGATGACCTTGCCTGCCTCGGCGCGGTTGTTCAGCCCGGTGAGGTCAATCGTGCCGACGATCAGGATCGGCGACTTGGGCGGCAGCGTTGTCTCGGGTGCTGCGGTGGTTTCCGCAGCACCGGTCGTCTCCGGCGCAGCAGTCGTGTTGGACGACTTCTTGTCGTCGCTGCACGCCGCAAGAACCATCGCTGCGGTGATGAGCACCGCCGCGATCGCCCGACGACCTTTGTGTCGAGTAGTGGTATTCAAGAAACTTCCCCCTTGTTGTGTGTTGCTTCCTGCACCCGCCGATGACGAATCATCGGAGGTGAGATCAAGCACCGGCGGAGATCGTCGGCTCGCCGACGATCTCGATGCGGTGAATCTTGCGGGCGTGCGGGCGATAGTCCGCAACCGCATAGTGCTGTACGTAGTGGTTGTCCCATATGCCGACATCGCCGGGAGCCCATCGCACACGGCAGATGAACTCTGGCTTCACCGTGTGCACGGCGAGGAAGGCGAGGAGCGCATCGCTCTCTTCCTGCGAGAGTTCGAGGATGCGGGTGGAGAACACCTTGTTGACGAACAATGCCTTGCGGCCGGAGATGGGATTACGGATCACGGCCGGGTGGACGGTTCCCCGATCGGGGAAACCGGGCAGCTCATGGCGGACGGTGAGCGGCTCCAGGAACTGCTTCATCGGGTCGGAGAGCCAGTCGTATGCGGCGTACTGGCTGGCCCACATCGTGTCGCCGCCGGCCGGCGGCAGCTGCTGCATGTGCAGGATGGAGTAGCGCGGCGGGTTGGGCATCCAGGTGACGTCGGCATGCCACATGTCGGTCATGTACGCCAGCTGGTTGTCGGTGGAGATCACGCCCACCTCGGGGAACCCCTGCTCGCGCAGCGTCTCCGGGAAGTAGTCCGGCGGGTACTTGATCTCGCCAAGGGCGCGGGCCAGTGCCACATGCTCGGACGGGCCGATGTGCTGGCCACGGAACACCACCACACCGTGGTCGGTGAGCGCCGTCTTGATGTGGGCGACCACATCGTCGGTGAGTGGCGCAGCGAGGTCGATGCCGGGTAGCTCCGCGCCGATCAGGCCCGAGAGCGGGAGCACGGACGGCTGGGTGGTAGGACTTACTGACATGCGAATGCGGTCCTTCGAACGAACTGAGATGAGCCTTCGCTCGCCAGTGCTTTACAACAGGTGTATTAAGTACAACACATGTCAGAACTAACGTCAACCTCCCCTCACGAGCAACGGTCAGTGCACCAGGAGCCGACGGCCGACCACTTGCTGCGCGTCGCCGAGCGCATGTTTGCCGAGCGCGGGCTGGCGGGGGTATCGCTGCGCCAGATCGCCGTCGCTGCCGGTCAACGCAACCCGGCCGTTGTGCAGTACCACTTCGGCTCGAAGGACGAGTTGTTGCGAGCGATCATCGAGTCACGCTCGGCTGTGCTCGACCACCGTCGCTTCGAACTGATGTCGAGCCCGGTCCTCGTGGGTCACGACGAACTACGCCGGATCGTTCGGGCGATCGTGATCCCGCTCCACGAACTGGCCTCGGGCACCCACTACCTGCGGTTCCTCGCCAACCTGGCAGCATCGCCGCCGGAACTGGACAAGGCCTTCTCGCAAATCGACGAGCAGAACACGCTGGGCCGACAGGCGGTCGAGCGATCCATGAGCGCCGCGCTCGGTCACCTACCGGAGAACATCCGCAGCCTGCGGCTCGCGATGGCGACCCGACTGGTGCTCGACACGCTCGCCGTGCGCAACGACGCCCACGGGGACGCCGCCGACGGTTTGACCACCGAGTGGTTCATCGCCAACCTCGTGGAAGCTGCAGTGGGTCTGCTGAGCGCGCCTGTTCCGCATTGATCGACGCCCAACTCGGGCGGCGCTGCCGTGTTACTGGGTCATCCATGCGCGTTCGATGTCGCCGGCGACATCGACGTAGGGCGTTCCGCTGACGTCGATGATGGCGTGGACGTACTGGTCGCGCACCGTCCCCTGATCGACCATCTCTGGCCAGCGAACGATCAGCGGGTCGCCGATCCCACCCTCATGGGTCTCGCGCTTCCAGCGCTGGAAGGGCGTGTTGCCGGCGAAGGCCCAACCCCACGGGTAGTGCGGGTAGGTGGTGTGGTCACCGAGGTCGTCGAGGCGTTGCATCGTCGCTTCCTCGTCGTGCGGAAGGCCATTGAACGCGAAGATCTCGTTGAAGGTGCCGCGGGGCCGCCCTCCGCAGACGCGCCGTCGTCCGAGCACAGCATCACCAGCGTCCGGGCGAGTTCACCGTTGGTGCGCAACTCCTCGATCAGCCAGCCAATCAGCCGGCCGATCTGCTGGGCGCAGACTCGATGGTGGTGGGCGAGCGGATTCACCTCCGCCCGATGCAGCACACGTTCCTGAACTCGCGGGCCGAGACGATCTACGGCGGCGCCAACGAGATCCAACGCAACATCGTCGGCGAGCGCGTACTGGGCCTGCCGAAAGAACCGTGACGCGCCCGCGCGTTCAGGCGGCGCGGACCCGTGGCGGGCTGTGCTGGTGCTGCTGGCCATTGGGCTCCGTGATGGTGAGGCTGCGATCGGCGTGCAGCTGCAGCCCCCATCCGCCCTCGTGAGCCAGGTGGTGGTGCCGGTTGCACAGCGGCAGCAGGTTGCCGATGTCGGTGGTGCCGTTCTTGTCCCACCAGTGCACGTGGTGGATGTGACAGCGATGGAACGGTGTGTCGCAGCAGGCGCACGTGCGGTACCAGGCTGCCAACGCCCGACGCTGGTCGGCGTTGGCCAGGCGTGTGGTGCGTCCGAGCATCAGTCGGGTGCCGTCGAGGCCGACGATGACCGGTGTGATCGATGCCGTGCACGCCCACCGGCGGATGGTGTCGAGTGGCAGGTCGAACCCGAACAGGTCGAGCACCGTTCGGTCGTGTTCACCGTGCATGATCGTCTCGGCGTCGATGAGCACCAACATCTCCGGACCGGACGATCCCTGGCCGCTGCCGCCGACCTGGCGTGCGTTGCGGTCGATGGCGGCCGCCAGTGCGTGAGCTTGCAGCCAGTGGTGTCGTTCCAGCGGATCGGTGGGCCCGCCCTTCAGCGAATCGTCTCGGGCCAGGGCGTCGGTGCCGCCGCGCAGCTGGCCCTGCAGCCGGGCGCCCGTCTCGGGGTCGAAGCGGCCACGCAGGTTCCACATACCTTCCTGGTCGATCCACCAGTTCGCCCTGCACGCGTCCTTCTGGCGTTGCAGCCGGGCCACCGCGTCGTCCTGGCGCAAGCGACGCACGAACGTGGCCAGCCAGCGGCGGAACTCGGTCTGGGTGAACATGGTGGCCTTCGCCCGGATCTCGTCGCCGTGCCCGGCCAGGCGCACCCGATCGTCGGCCGACATTCCGGCCAACGCGTCGGCCACCACATCCACGTGTTCGGCGGTGGTGTCGCCCTCGGCCAGTGCCTCGTCCAACTGTGGGATCGCTTCACCCGCGTCCGACCGCCGCTGCGCCTTTGACGACTTCTTCGACGACGACCTGGTGGCCCGGGCGTGCTCGCCTTCGGTGTCGGCGCTGAACTGGCGCATCGCCCGCAGCACTCGCATCTCCAACGCGGACAAGATGGACTGCACCATCGCGATGTCGCTCAGCTCGCGCCGGCAGGCATCGAGATCGGCTGGCTGCACCGCCTGCGCCATCGCCCGGATCATCCGCACTTCCATACGAACAACAGTACGCAGGGGGTGTGACAAGGTTCCGGGAGACATCGACAATCGGAAGAGGTCCCGCTGATCGTCCGTACTCCTCGACCAACCCATCGCGCAACACCTCCATCACCAGGAGCTCTCGCGCTGACCACTTGAAAGCGCCCACAACGTCTGGGCGGTGACTCAGAACCGAGATTCGGCTGTTCGCGATCAGTAGACGCTGTAGCCGCCGTCGATGCGGATGGTGTCGCCGGTGTGGAACGTGGAGGCGTCGCTCGCGAGGTACACGGCGATGCCGGCCCATTCCTCGGGCGTGCCCCAGCGGCGCAGCGGGATGCGCGGCAGGATCTTCTCCGCGACACCGGGTGTGGTGGCCCACGGCTCCATCATCGGCGACATTGTCCAACCGGGCAGCAACGCATTCGCCCGGATGCGGTGCCGGCCCAGTTCGACTGCCAGGCCGCGCATCATCGCGACCACGCCCGCCTTGGCAGCGGCGTACGCCTCTTCGCGCGCGGCGCCGAAATCGATGCTGATGCTGGAAGTGCCCACCAGGCTGCCACCGTCGCCCTGGGCGATCATTCGCCTCGCCGCTTCGCGCAACACCAGATACGCGCCGTCGAGGTTGACGCGCGTGATCGCTCGCCACTGTTCGAGCGTGGAGTCGACGAACGGCGGATGCGTGTGGCCGCCAGCCGACCCGGCGTTGGCGAAGCACGAGTCGACGCGTCCGAACTCGCTGACAACCCACGCAACCCCGTCGACCACCGCGGCCTCGTCTCCCACGTCGACCACGCGCGCAGCGACCTTCGTGCCGTGTCTGGCGAGGCGCTCCACCGCCGTGGCGTTCTTGTCCGGGTTGGTGCCCCAGATGCACACCGCGGCCCCGGCCTGGGCCAGGCCCTCGGCCATCCCCAGACCGATGCCGGAGTTGCCGCCGGCGATCAGTGCGACGCGGCCGCGCAGGTCGAACATCGGCAGGTTCACGTCTGTACTCCCAAGGATGCGAGGCGACGCCACGCGTCCATCGGCACGGTGGTGTCGTCGCCGGTGAGTACTTCGATGCACACGTGGTCGGCGCCGGCGTCGAGGTGCTCGCGCACGCGAGCGGCGATGGCGTCCTCGTCGCCGATCGCGACGAGCGCATGGACGACGGCGTCGGACAGGCCACCCTCGAGGTCGTCGGCTGCGAAACCCACTCGCAACAAGTTCGTGCGGTATGCGGGGCTCTTGATCGTGGCGGACGTGGACCAGCGGGCAATCGCCAGGCCCTCGGTGGGGTCGTTGGTGAGCACCACCTTGAGATTGGGTGCCAGGAACTGCGAGTCACCGAGTTGCTCGCGTGCCCACGCGGTGTGCGCCACCGGGGCCATGTAGGTGTGCACACCGGCGGCGCGTCGGGTGGCCAACTCCAGCATCTTCGGCCCCAGGGCGGCCAGCACTCGGCCATTGTCGGTGGGCATCGGTGCCGGGCCGTAGCGGGTGGCGTCCATCGCGTCGAGGTACGTGCTCATGGTCTCCACGGGCGGGCCGTACTCCTGGCCGAGAATCCGTTGCACGATGAACGGGTGGCTGACGCCGAGGCCCAGCAAGAGGCGCCCAGGGAACCGCTCGTTCAAGTGCCGCTCGGTGAGCGCCATCGCCTGTGGGCCACGCGCGTGCACACGGGCGACTCCGGTGGCGACCACCAGGTGCTCGGTGGCGGCCAGCAGCAGCGACGCGTGCACCAGCACGTCGCGGTGCATCGCTTCGGGGATCCACAACGACTGCCAGCCGAGTGCTTCGATCTCGGCAGCGGCCTGCTCGGCCACCACGCCGGGGCTCATGTCGAGTTGGCGCGTCCAGATGCCCACGCGACCGAGGCGAGCGGTGAGTTCGGTACGGTTCATTTTCCCTCGAATTTCGGTTGGCGCTTCTCGCGGAATGCGGTGAGCCCCTCGGTGCGGTCGGCAGTGTCGAACAGCGCGGACACGATCTGTCGTTCGAGAGCGATGCCCGCCGCGAACGGCAGCTCGACACCCTCGTGGACCAGCCGCTTCGCCGCGGCGAGTGCGGCGGGAGGCCCCTCGGCAAGCGATGCCGCGAGTTCGAGTGCTGCCGCGAGCACATCGTCGTGCACGGAGTTGATCAGGCCGAACTGCAGCGCGGCGGCCGCGTCGATCGGGGCGCCGGTCATCAGCATGTGCTTGGCGATCGCGGTCGGCAGCATGCGCGTCAGCCGCTGCGACCCACCAGCCGCAGGTAACAGGCCGAGCTTGATCTCCGGAACTCCCAGTCGTGCGCCGGGAGCGGCAAGGCGCAGGTCGCAGGCGAGTGCCAGTTCGCAGCCGCCGCCGAACGCCATCCCGTTGATGGCTGCGATCGAGGGCACCGGGCTGGCTTCCAGCCGGTCGTAGGCGTCGGTGAGACCCTTCACGAACCGCCCGAAGTCGGCACCGTTCTGCAGGGTGTCGAGTTCGGAAATGTCGGCGCCGGCGGAGAACGCGCGGCCTTCGCCGGTGATGACGATCGCGCGCAGTTCGGGGTCGGCCTCGATCACGTCGAGGTGCTGATGCAACTCGGCGACCGTGTCGGAGCCGATGGCATTGAGGCGCGCCGGACGATCGATGACCAGAAGAGCGACACGCTCGCGGCGTTCGAAACGTAGGACGGAGGTCATGTCGGTCGTCATGGATCGACTCAGGCCATCGTCAGGCCGCCGCTGACGGACAGCGTCTGGCCGGTGATGTAGCTGGCACCGTCGCTCAGCAGGAACGCGACCGCCGGAGCGATGTCACCTGGCTGGGCGGTGCGGCGCAGTGGGATCGCTTTGGCCAGGCCGGCGTACAGCTTTTCGGAGTACTCGGCGACCTGCGCCAGGAGGGCGGTCTCGGTGGGGCCGGGGCACACCGTGTTGACGGTGATGCCGTAGCGGGCAACTTCGCGAGCGAGCGTCTTGCTGAACGAGATGACGCCGCCCTTGGTGGCCGAGTACACCGCTTCACCCGACGAACCGACGCGCCCGGCATCGGAAGCGATTGAGACGATGCGGCCGGCGTTGCGTGCAATCATCCCGTCGAGCACGGCCCGGCAGCAGCCGATCGTGCCTTTCAGGTTGACGGCGATGATGCGATCCCACTCATCCTCGGTGGAGTCGACGAACGGCTTGATCACATCGATGCCGGCGTTGTTGACGAGTGCCGTGATCGGGCCCAGCGTGGCTTCCACCTCGGCGACAGCGGCGCGTGAGGACGCCGTGTCGGCGATGTCGACCGCGAAGCCTCGGGCGGCGACGCCGTGCGTAGTGCTCAGTTCGGCAGCCGTCGCGGATGCTGCGGCGAGGTCGAGGTCGCACACTGCGACCGACCAACCGTCGGCGGCCAAGGCGTGAGCAATGGCCGCGCCGATACCTCGTGCGGAACCGGTGACAATTGCTACTCGGGGTGTCGACATCGGGTAATCCTGTCTCGTGCGTTCGTGTGGTGTTGCGGTCACTCGCTGGTGGGGCCGTTGAAGATCGGGGCGCGCTTCTCGCGATGCGAAGCCAGGCCCTCGGCGGCATCGGGGCCGCCGAAACCGAAGAACTCGAGGCCCAGCGAGGCGTCGAATGCCGGACCGGCACTGCGGTACCAGTGGTTCAGCGAGTGCTTCGTCCAGCGCAGCGCGGACTGGGACATGCCCGCCAGTTGCACCGCGGTCGCGAGCGCGCGTTCGTGTACCTGGTCGTCATCGACACACAGCGAGACGAGGCCGATGCGCTCGGCTTCCTCGCCGGTGAGCGTGTCGCAGGTGAGTAGGTAGTACTTGCTCTTGGCCATGCCCGCGAGCAGTGGCCAGCAGACGGCCGCATGGTCGCCAGCAGCGACGCCGAGGCGCGTGTGGCCGTCGATGATCTTGGCGTTGCGGCCGACGATCGAGATGTCGGCGAGGATGCCTGCCACCAAACCGGCGCCGACAGCCGGGCCGTGGATCGCGGAGATGATCGGCTTCGAGCAGTTGATGACGTTCCACACGAGGTCGCGCGCTTCGCGCATCACGCGGGTGCGGATCGCGTAGTCGTTGATGATCCCGTCCAGCAGTTCGAAGCTGCCACCCGAGGAGAAGCCCTTGCCGGCACCCTGGAGGATCGCAACCTTCACGTCGGGGTCGCGGTCGATCGTCAGCCAGATGTCGGCGATCTCGCGGTGGGCGTCGGGGCTCACCGAGTTCAGGCCGGGGGCGTCGAACGTGATGCGCAGCACCCCGTCGGCGGGACGGTCGTAGGTGAAGCTGGGGAACAGTGCCGCGTAGTCGGTGGTCATGGTGGCTTCACTTGCTCTCTGCTGAGGTTGGCCGGCTGAATCCGTTATCGTATTGAACGATATACGAACCGCACGGGAGTACTCACACATGGACTTCGCCCTCACCGATGAGCAGGCACTTCTCCAGGAGACTGCACGCGCGTTCGTCGCCAAGCACTGCTCGGCCGAGCAGGCCAAGGTGTGGGACGAGACCGACCACTTCCCTGTCGAGTTGTGGCAGCAGATGGCCGACATGGACTGGTTCTCGCTGCCCTATCCGCTGGAGGCCGGTGGTGGCGGCGGCAGCGTCACCGACTTGTGCATCCTCGCCGAGGAGTTGGGCCACGCCAGCCTCGACGTGGCAATGGCCTACGTCGGCACGTTCATCCCCGGTCTGGTGATCTTCAAGTACGGCACCGATGAGCAGCGCGCCCGCTTTCGCTCGGGGCTGTTCGACGGCGACTATCGCATCTCGGTGGCGATCTCCGAACCCGATGCCGGTTCGGACGCGGCATCGCTGCGCTGCTCGGCCGTCGACCACGGCGACCACTTTGTGGTCAACGGCCAGAAGGCGTGGTGCACCGGTGCCAGCCTGCCCGGTGCGTGGATTGCGCTGTACGTGCGCACCAACCCGGACGCGCCGAAGCACCGCGGCATCAGCCTGCTGCTCGTGCCCAACGACACCCCTGGTCTCGAGATCCGCCGCACGCCCACGCTTGCGCGCCACCTGTTGGGCACCAACGAGGTGTTCCTGACGGATGTGGTGGTGCCGAAGGAGAACCTTGTCGGCGAGGTCGATGCCGGGTTCTCGATGCTCATGTCGGGCCTCGACGTGGAGAAGGTCGTGATGGCCGCCGCGTACACCGGTGTGGCCCAGGCGACGATGGACGACATGCTCGACTACTCGAAGCAGCGTCAGCAGTTCGGCCGCCCGATCGGCAACTTCCAGGCGTTGGCCCACCCGATGGTCGACATGCAGACCGAGATCGACGCGGCGCGGCTGCTCGCCTATCGCGCCGCCTGGATGTTGAGCACCGGAAAGCCATGCACGCGCGAGGCTGCGATGGCCAAGCTGAAGTGCTCCGAGGCTTACGTCTCTGTGGCGCGACTCGGTATGCAGGTGATGGCCGGCCACGGTTTCTCCACCGAGAGCGTGATGAGCTTCCGCTGGCGCGAATCCATCGTCGCCACCATCTCCGGTGGCACTAGCCAGATCCAGCGCAACGCGGTCGCTAAGTCGATGGGCCTGATCACCTACTGACAGCCACCCCCAACCCGGCTTTGTGCCCCACGTCCACCACGGTCGCGGCGGTTTCAAGTGGTCAGCGCGACAGCTCCTGGTGATGGAGGTGTCGCGCGATGGGTTGGTCGAGGATTACGGACTCGATGGTGAATGCCGGATTTGAAGCTCGGTCTCGAGGTTTGTCGTGGCGGCAGGCTGCCGAGGGGACTGGGT
>CAEZYF010000029.1_pt1 | contig 42754 bp, 40 predicted proteins | sample 7265441 | NCBI WGS metagenome assembly CAEZYF01 (sample SAMEA6813927, study PRJEB35770) | freshwater metagenome | biome: Freshwater; feature: Freshwater reservoir; material: water | place: Czech Republic | collected 2017-04-14 | depth 30m m | reverse complement strand
GACCACGACGACCGAGGCGGCGACCACGACGACCGAGGCGGCGACCACGACGACCGAGGCGGCGACCACGACGACCGAGGCGGCGACCACGACGACCGAGGCGGCGACCACGACGACCGAGGCGGCGACCACGACGAGCGTCGCCAGCGAAGGGCCGAACCCCACAACCACCACTGAAGTGCAGTCGGAAGCAGTGTTGCCCTCCACCGGCTCGAACGGCTCGCCGATGTTGCTGACGCTCGGCGGGCTGCTGCTCGGACTGGGAACTGTCGTGCTGGTGGCGAGTCGTCGCACCGCTGTCTGAGTCAGAGTCCACCATTAAGTAATGAGTCCGGGAACGCGGGCGTCGCAGCAATGCGGCGCCCGTGTCGGCGTTTTGCGGGGAGTGCCGTAGTTCAATCGCGCATCACGTGGTCACAGACCACCCGGCGCGACGTTCAATCCTGGTGGCTTGAGGGTGACGAGTGCCGTACGGCAGTTCGGTGAGAGGGGGGCTCAGGATGCAGAGAAGCGGTTCTATGAAGTGGGTCATTCACACGATGAGCCGCAAACCCTGACGAGCGCTAAACGTTTGCGCGAATGGTTCGAATGGCCTATTTCGACTTCTGGATTCGACGTTTAGCGTGATCTCCGTTCACAGATGGAGGATTCGAACATGAAGAACAACACCAGTACTCAGAACAGTCGTTTCAAGATGGGCCTGCTCTCGATGGCGGCGGGCAGTGCCCTCGTCATCGGCGGCCTCTGGATCGTGCCGGCGCACGCCGACGGCAACACCGACCAGGGTTCGTGCAACTCCGAGCAGTCGACCAACTCGGACGACAACTCGAACAGCGATTGCAACTCATGCGACAGCAACGGCGGCGACGACAACCAGGATCCGTCGCAGGTCCTCGGCGAGGGCGACAACTCGGGCGACAACCAGGGCAGCGATTGCGGCTCGTGCGACACCCAGCAGCCGTCCAGCGAGGGCGACAACTCGGGCGACAACCAGGGCAGCGATTGCAGCGACGACGAGGAGACGACCACGACCGAGGCTCCGACCACGACCGAGGCTCCGACCACGACCGAGGCTCCGACCACGACCGAGGCTCCGACCACGACCGAGGCTCCGACCACCACTGAGGCTCCGACCACCAGCGTCGCCAGCGAAGGTCCGGCCCCCACGACTTCGGTCGATCAGCAGTCCGAAGCAGTGCTGCCGTCCACCGGCTCGAACAGCACCAGCTTGTTGGTCACGCTCGGCGGATTGCTGCTGGGCCTCGGCCTGGTCGTGGCAGCTGCCGGCCGCCGCGGCGCCACTGACTGACGTCAGTCGTCTGTGAACTGAATCACCTGCAGCGCGGGCGTCGCATCAGCGGCGCCCGCGCTGTGCGTTTTCGGCTCGGCTGAAAACCGAGACAGATACCACGTAGTGTAGCCACGCCACTACTCTCGCATGGAGGTGCGGTGTGCATCCGAGACATACTGCGTATGGGTTGTGAGCCGCACAGCCCGCCACAGCGCAGATTCACCTTGAGAAAGTGCAGAAACCCGTCAAGATTGGATGTTGACTCTTCCCTTACGCAAAGTGTCCGGTTATGCTCACACCCATTGCAACGCTAGAGGAGCGGAAATGAATCAATCAGACGGCAGTACTCACTCACGGTTCAAGATGGGTCTGATCTCGATGGCGGCGGGCAGTGCCCTGGTCATCGGCGGCCTGTGGATCGTCCCGGCTCACGCCGAGGGCGGCAGCGACCAGGGTTCGTGCAACTCCGAGCAGACGCCCAACGAAGGCGACAACTCGGATTGCAGCTCGTGCGACTCCCAGCAGCCTGAGGGCGAAGGCGACAACTCAGGCGCCGACAACTCGGATTGCAGCTCGTGCGACTCCCAGCAGCCTGAGGGCGAAGGCGACAACTCAGGCGCCGACAACTCGGATTGCAGCTCGTGCGACTCCGAGGGAACGTCCAGCGAGAGCGACGACGAGAGCAGCGACTGCAGCGACTCCGAGGAGACGACCACCACCGTCGAGGAGACGACCACCACCGTCGCTGAGACGACCACCACCGTCGCTGAGACGACCACCAGTGTCGCCAGCGAAGGCCCGGCCCCCACGACTTCGGTCGATCAGCAGTCGGAAGCAGTGCTGCCGTCCACCGGCTCGAACAGCACCAGCCTGCTGGTCGCCTTCGGTGGGCTGCTGCTGGGCCTCGGCCTGGTCGTGGCAGCCGCTGGCCGCCGCAACGCCGCTCACTGACATCAGTCAGTTCTGAACTGAACACCCGGAACACGGGCGCTGCTCTGAGCGGCGCCCGTGTTGCGCGTCCAGGGGGTCGCGCGTAACCTCCGACAAGAGGGGTACACACAACATGGCCGATGAACACGACACGATCGACGCACTGCTCAACGAGCAGCGCCGCTTCCCACCCTCGGCGGGATTCAAGCGCGACGCGTTGGTCGCCGACACCTCCTTGTACGACGAGTCGGCCACCGACTACCAGGGCTTCTGGGCACGACAAGCCGCAGAGCTGATCACGTGGGATCAGGAGTGGAGCACGATCTGCGAATGGGAGCTGCCCTACTCGAAATGGTTCGTCGGCGGCACGCTGAACGTCAGCTACAACTGCCTGGACCGCCACGTCATCGCCGGCAAGGGCGACAAGGTCGCATTCCATTGGGAAGGTGAGCCGGGCGACAGCCGCACGGTCACCTACTCCGAGTTGCTGGACGAGGTGCAGCGCTTCGCCAACGTCTTGAAGGGTCTCGGCGTCGCCAAGGGCGACCGGGTCAACATCTACCTGCCGATGATCCCCGAAGCCGCCGTGGCGATGCTGGCCTGCGCACGAATCGGCGCAGCCCATAGCGTGGTGTTCGGCGGTTTCAGTGCGCAGAGTCTCACCGATCGCATCAACGACGCTGCCGCCAAGGTGCTGATCACCGCCGATGGCGGCTACCGCCGCGGCGAGGTGTTCGGGTTGAAGTCGTTCGCCGACGAGGCGCTCGAAGGTACGCCGACCATCGAGGCAGTCGTCGTCGTGCGCCGCGGTGGCAACGACGTCACCATGGTCGAGGGTCGTGACCACTGGTACCACGAGCTGATGGCTGTCGCCGATCCGGTGTGCCCCGCCGAGCCGATGGACAGCGAGCAACTGCTGTTCCTGCTGTACACCAGCGGCACCACGGGCAAGCCGAAGGGCATCATGCACACCACGGGTGGCTATCTCACCCACGTGGCCTTCACCCACAAGTACGTGTTCGACCTGCAGCCCGAGACCGACGTGTACTGGTGCACCGCCGACGTCGGCTGGATCACCGGCCACAGCTACATCGTCTATGGCCCCTTGGCGAACGGCGCCACGCAGGTGATGTACGAGGGTGTGCCCAACTACCCCGCCAACGATCGGCTGTGGCAGATCGTCGAGAAGTACAAGGTCACCAAGTTCTACACCGCCCCCACCGCCATCCGCACGTTCATGAAGTGGGGCGAGCAGGAACCGGCCAAACACGATCTGTCGTCGCTTCGTCTGCTGGGTTCTGTCGGCGAGCCGATCAACCCCGAGGCCTGGATGTGGTATCACGAGCACATCGGTCGCGGGAACTGTCCGATCGTCGACACCTGGTGGCAGACCGAGACGGGCGGCATCATGATCAGCCCGTTGCCCGGGTGCACCACCACCAAGCCGGGTTCGGCCACGTTCCCACTGCCGGGTATCGGAGCGGAAGTGATCGACGATCACGGTGAACTGGTGACACGTGGCGGCGGCTACCTGACGCTCACCACCCCGTGGCCCGGGATGCTGCGTGGCATTTGGGGCGACCCCGAGCGGTACCACGACACGTACTGGAGCCGGTTCCCCGGACGGTACTTCGCCGGCGACGGCTGCAAACTCGATGACGATGGCTACCTCTGGCTGCTCGGGCGCGTCGATGATGTGATGAACATCAGCGGGCACCGCATCAGCACCGCCGAGGTGGAGAGCGCACTGGTCAGTCACCCGTCGGTTGCCGAGGCCGCCGTGGTGGGTGCCAACGACGCCACCACGGGTCAGGCGATCATCGCCTATGTCACGCTCCGTGGGGGGCTGGAGGTGCCGGTCGACGAGCTGCGCAATCATGTGGCGCACGAAATCGGGGCGATCGCCAAGCCGAAGATGATCTACTTCACCCCGGATCTGCCCAAGACGCGCAGCGGCAAGATCATGCGCCGACTCTTGCGCGACGTGGCCGAGGGCCGGAACTTGGGCGATACCACCACCCTTGCGGACGCGAGTGTGGTCAATGAACTGCAGCGGCGAGCGGCGGACGCTCCAGCGGAGGATTGAATCGTCTGCCATCGCTCAAGCCGGGCTGGCTTGTAACCGATACACAGAGCGTGGCACCCGAGGAGATCGATCATTTCACGCTCGACGACTTTCGTCTTCGGCTCGATTCGCCGCTCTTCCATCGTGATCCCGGTGCCTCCACCGTCGAACCCGTCTCGCAGCTGAGGGGTCTGACGATGGAATCCGACGAGTCGGGAAGTGTCGACGCGTTCCGCGCCCAGCTGATCCCGGCCGCAGCGCTACCGCCGAACCCGTTGTTACGTGACCTGACTGTGCCGAACCCTCCAGCCGGGCCTCCTGCTGAAGAGGTGCTCCCGCAGATCGACGAGGTGGAGCTGCAGTTGCTGCAGGAGACCCTCGAGACACTGCCGCCGCCCGTGTACCACCTGTCGATCACCCCTCCGTCGACTCCGGCGGTCGAGGCCGAGCTGAATCGGCTGGCCTTTGTCCCCGAGATGGAAGCACCGCTCGGCCCAGTGGAGCTCCCGGCGATCCTCACCGGTGACTTTCCGAGGGTCATCACCGGCGAACACCCCGTGGCTGCGCCGTTCGTCCCGTCGCTGAGCCAGCACGAGATGTACTCGGTGCGACAGCCACCTACACCGGTCGCACCGCGCCGCAACTATGCCGACTTGGCGGCAAGCCTGGCACCTCCCAAGCGGCGCAACGGCCACCATCCGATACGTCGTTTCTTCGGGATCGTCGTGTTGCTGGGTCTGCTCGGTGCCGGGCTGTTTGCTGCGAAGTACTACTTCCTCGACCAGCGCTGGTCGGGTGAGGTAAAGCCACTGGCCGCCGAAGTCGAGACTGCCCGTGGATTGTCGTTCCACACGGCAGTCAAGGTCGCCACGCTGCCTGCGCTGGAATATTCCACCAAGCTGATCGACGTCACATTGGGAATCGACAGCTCGCAGGCGGACACCGTTGCGGGTGAATGGCGGGCACTCGGTCTGTTGAGCGGCACATTCGATCTCTCCCAGGTCGGCCTGGCTGCTCTGGCTGATGCTCCTGCCTTCTACGACGCCGGTGCGGAGACGATTTATGTTGTCGACGGGTTGCCCACCGATTTGCGCCGATTCGCCATCCAGCGGTCGCTGGCGCTCGCCCTGCTCGATCAGGAGTACGGCTGGAGTACGCGCATCGCCCACGCCTCACCGTCGGTGGTGCGCGGCACGCGTGCGCTCTACGAAGCCGATGCATTGGCCATCGCGACATCGTTGTTGGACGACTCCGAACGGGTGAACGTGCTCACCCAGCAACAGGCGCTGTACTCGGCCTACCAGATCCCCGTCTCCACGGTCCCGTTCGCGACCACTGCGTCCAACCGGATGGCACTCGCACTGCGCCCGTACTTCGATGGAGCACCGAGCACCACCCGCGACGCGGTGGAGCGCAACGCGCTGATCAACGATGGCCAGGCACTCGACGTGCGGCGGTTGGTGTCCGGCGTAGCCGAAACCGCCGAAGCCCAGTCGCAGGGCATGTTCTTCTGGTACCACGTGCTCGCGTCCCGAGTGGATGCTGATGCAGCCTGGCGCGCTGCGCTGGCCTGGCGTGGCGATTCAGTCTCCGTCGTGCGCGGCACCAGTGGCGTCTGCGTCACCGCCCTCGTGCAGATCGACCCTGCGTCGTTCGACGGCGCGGCCGGCGTGTTCCAGGCGTGGGCCGCTGGCGCCCCGGCCGAGTCGAACACCTCGGTGACGGCCGTGCCCGGGGGAGCTATCGGTCAGCTCACCGTCACGGCGTGCGACCCAGGTGAGGCCGTGGCCACCAACGATGGCCGTGTGCGTCTGTCGCTCGGTGGCGCACCGCTGCGGGCCGAGCAGTATCGGCAGTTACAGATCGCCTACCCGCAGCTCTCACCCCAGCAGCTGGCATGTGCGGTATACGGCGCAGATGCCGTCACCACCGCTGACGAGCGCAGCTTGATCGACCCAGTAGGCGGGTGGGCCGCCGTGGCCGCGCACCCGGCCGCCGACCCCAACGCAGCTGGCTGCGTGGGGGTCGGCGCCATCATTGGCTAGGCGTCAGTCACAAATTTCCGTCACAGTTCTTGGTTGTCGCGAAGTCGCTATTGGATCCGCTTGGGCATGTCGTGTTGCCCCAAATGGCACCGCTCACGTTGATCCCTGTTGTCGTGGCCAGGAACATGTTCGTGCTCGTGAGGGTTGCCCCACTCAGATTGGCGTTGGTGAGGTTCGCTTGGACCAGACTGGCGCCGCTGAGGATCGCCCCACTCATGTTGGCGCCGGTGAGGGTCGCCCCCCTCAGGTTGGCGCCGCTCAGATTGGCGCCCGGACCCACGAGAAAGCCAGCAACGATGGTAAATCCACTCGGCAACCCAATCGGCGTGCCGGTGACACCCCCGGAGATGACCTTCGTGAGGTTGGCGCCGGTGAGGTCAATCCCCGTCAGGTTGACTCCCGCAAGGTTGGCGCCGGTCAGGTTCATACCGGGTCCGAGGAAGGCACCGCCCAACACCACCAAACCTGGCGGCGAACTTGCCGGCGTCCCGACCAGCGAGACAGCAACCACCCCGGTCATCGTTACGCCGGTCATCGTTGCTCCCGTCACGGTGGCACCACTCATTTTGACATTCGTGAGGTTCGCGTTGGTGAGGTTCGCGTTCGTGAGGTTCGCGTTCGTGAGGTCTGCGCCGGTGAGGTCGAATCCCGTCAGGTTGATTCCCGTCAGGTTGGCGCCGGTGAGGATCGCACCTGGCCCGATGAGATAGCCGGCGGCGAAATGCCACCCGGTTGGCAGGGTGGTCGGAGTTCCAACGATCGCGCCGGAAGTGACACCGGTGAGCACCGCTCCGGTGAGATTTGCGCCCGTCAGGTTCGCCCGCGACACAAAGGCACCAGTCAGATTGACGCCGGTCAGGTCCTTCGCGCTCAGGGTCGCGCCCTCCAGGTGGGCGTTCACCAGGCTGGCGCCCGTCAGCGTCGCCTTGCTGACATCGAAGGTGAAGTTCACTCCGCCGAGGTTCGCCCCCGGCCCGACCAGGTAGCCGCCGAGCAGTAACCACCCGGTCGGCAATGCAGTGGGAACGCCGATGATGCCGCCCGAGTTCACGTTCGTGAGGTTGGCGCCGGTGAGGTTCGCACCCGCAAGGTTCGCCCCGTCCATTCTGGTGCCTCGGAAAACGACGTTGGTGAGATTCGCGTTGGTGAAGTTGACGCCATTCAGCCACGAGTTCTCCAGGCTCATGCCCGTCAGGTTGCGACCCGAGAGGTTGAAACCCGTCAGGCGGTCCTGCACCCACGCGCCGCAACCGAAGAGGAATCCGCCAGTTGCGGGTGGGGAGGTCACTGGGCTCTGAATGAAACAGTTCGCTGGCAGTGCCAATGGAGCGCCGATGAGTTGCCAGCTGTGGACCATGGTGAGGTTGGCACCGGTGAAGTTGGTGCCCGTCACGGTGGTGTAGTTCATCTGTGAACCCGAGAGGTTGGCGTTGCTCAGGTTCGCGCTCGTGAGGTTCGCCCTACCGAAATCGGCTCCGTGCAGGTCCAACCCCGAGAGATTCGCACCCGTCAGGTTTGCGTACGCCAGGCTCATACCAGGAACGAAGTCGTATTGAACCCCGTTGATCGTGAGCAGCGTTCCGGCTCTACCGTTCGAGCCTCCTGTTACAGCGATCACGCCGACGGCCGCCACTGCGAGGGCCACCACCCCCGCAATCGACCAGCGAATACGGTTACGCCGCCGCTTGCGGTTCGTCGGCCGAGCAGACGACTCAACGGATGCGGTCGTGTCGCCGAGGCCGACACTCTTGTTCACAGACCCCACGCGGGCTCTCCCTACTCCGAACGCCGTCCTCCCGCGAGGCAGTAATGTTGCCTTGCAGATTAGCGTAAGGCCACCCCCGCTTAGTCGCGGAAGTTCTCGAACTGCAGTGGGATGCCCAAGTCGGCGCCTTTCAGCAGCGCAATCACGGCTTGCAGATCGTCGCGCTTCTTGCCGGTGACGCGAACGGTGTCGCCCTGCGTCTGGCTGCTGATGCCCTTGGGGCCCTTCTCCTTGAGCATCCGGTTGATCTCGCGGGCCTTGTCGCTACTGATACCGACCTCGATCGTGACGACCTGGCGCACGGTGTTCTGCGTGGCTTCCTCGACCTTGCCCCAGTCGAGTCCCTTCAACGAGACCCCACGCTTGACCAGCTTCTCCTCCACCACGAGGCGCAGTGCCTTCAAGCGGTCTTCGCTGACCGTGCGCAGTGTGACGGCAAGATCAGCCAGCTCGATCGACGAGTTGGTGTTCTTGAAGTCGAAGCGGGTGGTGATCTCACGCTGGGCCTGATCGATCGCGTTCTTGACTTCCTGGCGATCAACTTCGGAGACGACATCGAAACTGGACATGCGGCAAGCGTACTGGAGGCGATAACCTCACAAACCGCTGATGGGTCGGTGCCCGAGTGGCCAAAGGGAGTTGACTGTAAATCAACCGGCACAGCCTACGTAGGTTCGAATCCTGCCCGGCCCACACGAAGATCGCCAGGTCCTTCGGGCCTGGCGATCTCACTTTTTGACTGCAGAACATGATCCTCATCGACGCCTCCGGGCTCACCGCAACTCGACCCAACCGCCCGCTCTTCGATGGTGTCTCGCTGACCATCAGCGATGGCGACCGTGTGGGCGTCGTCGGCCTCAACGGCTGTGGGAAGAGCACGCTGCTGCGCATGCTCGGCCGTGAACTGACACCCGAGGCGGGTGAGGTTCGTTGGGGTCGAGGCGCCCGGATCGGCTTCCTGCCGCAGCAACCCGTCCTGCCCGAGGGGAGTGTCCGTGATGCGGTCGGCGGTGGTTGGGAGGGCGAGGCGATGCTCGATCGCTTGGGTATGGCGGCGCTGCTGGAGGCCCGCACCGATGAACTGTCCGGTGGCCAGGCGAAGCGGGTGGCGTTGGCTCGCCTGTTGATGGGGGAGTACGAAGCACTGATCCTGGATGAGCCGACGAACCATCTCGACCTCGACGCGATCAAGTTCCTCGAAGAATGGCTGGCCGCGTACCGCGGGGGACTGGTGTTGGTCACCCACGACCGCCACGTCCTCGACCGGGTGACCACCAAGGTGCTCGAGATCGACCGCGGCACGGGCTACGTGCACATGCCCCAGGGCCGCAACGCCGGGTCGGGCTACGCCGCGTACCTGGCCGGTCGGGCCGAGCGCGAGGAACGTGCCGAGGTGGCTGAGCAGGTGCGCAAGAACCTCGCCGTTCGCGAGTTGGCCTGGCTGCGCCGTGGCGCTCCCGCCCGCACTGCCAAGCCCAAGGCGCGTATCGCCACCGCCACGGCGCTGGTCAACGGTCGCCCGCAGGCAGCAGCACGCGCGGGCGAACTGTCGTTGTCGATGGGCTCGCAGCGGCTCGGCTCGAAGGGCATCGAGGTCCGCGAGGTGTCGTTCTCCTGGCCGGACGGCTCGGCCGTATTGGCCGGTGTGTCCGTCGTGTTCGAACCGGGTGATCGGATCGGCATCGTCGGCCCCAACGGCGCCGGAAAATCCACGCTGTTGAACCTCGTCGCCGGGCGACTCACCCCATCCGCTGGCGAGATCGAATGCGGCGCCACCGTGAAGATCGGGTACTTCGACCAGCTCAGCAGCGGTCTCGACCCAACCCAACGGGTGCGCGAGGCGGTGGCCGGCAACAAGGGCGAACCATCGCTGGCCGACGTGATCCTGATGAAGCGTTTCTGGTTCGACGGCGACGCCCAGTTCGCCCCCATCGGCACGCTCAGCGGTGGCGAGCGCCGTCGGCTGCAACTGCTGCTCACCCTGGTCGAACAGCCCAACGTGCTGTTGTTCGACGAACCGACCAACGATCTCGACCTCGACACGCTGCGCGCGTTGGAGGACTTCCTCGACGACTGGCCGGGAATCGTTGTCACGGTCAGCCACGACCGCTCGTTCCTCGACCGGGTCACCGAGGAACTGCTGGCCCTCGATGGTCAGGGCGGTGCACGATGGATCCGTGGCGGTGTTGCCGTCTGGTTGGCCGAGCACCAGGCGCAGTCGACCGTTCCGCAGCAGACCGGCAGATCGACTCCTGTCGCCCCCGCTGTGGTCGCCTCCAAGCCCGCTGGCACCAAGAGCGCTTCCACACTGCGGCGAATGCTGGAGAAGGCCGAGAAAGACCTGGCAAGCGCCACCACGAAGCTGGCGGCGGTCACCGTCGAACTGCAGAACGCACTCGACCACCGTGAGATGGCGGCCATCGGCGAACGACTGGCGGCGGCGCAAGTCGCGGTCGATCAGGCCGAGGAGCGCTGGCTGGGGCTCGCCCTTTAGAGCAGGCGCTGCATCAACGTGACGTCGTGCCAGCGGTTGAATTTGCGGCCGACTTCACGTTCGACGCCCACCAGTTCGAAACCGCACCGCGAATGCAGCGCGATGGACGCCTCGCCGGCCGAATTGATACGGGCGAACATCGCGTGGAACCCGGAACTGGCGGCCTGTTCGATGAGCGTGGAGAGCACCAGACGCCCAATTCCCTGACCGCTGCGGTCGCGGCGGATGTACACGGAGTCCTCGACGCTGGTGCGGTAGGCGGCGCGTTCCTTGTACGGCGAGAGCGCCCCGAAGCCCACGACCTCGCCGTCGGGGTCGCCGGCATCGACCGCTACGAGGGTGGCAAAGGCCCCCGAACGCTCGGCCAACCACTGCTGTTGTTCGTCCAACGAGCGTGCTACCAGGTCGAACGTGGCGGTGGTGTGCAGCACCTCGTAGTTGTAGATCTCGCGGATCTGCTCGGCGTCGGCCGGTGTGGCAAGGCGGAGGGTGATGATGGCCACGGGTCGAATGTAGTTCGCGAAACCCGGAATCCCGTGGCCGCGCGGCGAGACTCGCCGCTATCATTCCCACTCGGTTTGCGGTATTCCCGCGCGCCTAGGCCCTCTTAGCTCAGTAGGTAGAGCAACGCCATGGTAAGGCGTAGGTCGTCGGTTCGACTCCGACAGAGGGCTCGACCAAACCTGGCGGCGTAGCTCAGTTGGTCAGAGCATCCGGCTCATAATCGGAAGGTCACCGGTTCGAGACCGGTCGCCGCTACAAAGCAAGCACATCCACACCACGTCACAGGAGAAGGCCTCCCATGAGCAAGGCGAAATTCGAGCGCACTAAGCCGCACGTCAACATCGGCACGATGGGTCACATCGACCACGGCAAGACCACCCTCACTGCTGCGATCTCCAAGACGCTGTCGGAGAAGGGGTTGGCGAAGTACACGCCGTTCGATCAGATCGACAAGGCGCCGGAGGAGAAGGCTCGTGGTATCACGATCTCCATCGCGCACATCGAGTACGAGACGGTGAACCGTCACTACGCGCATGTCGACATGCCGGGTCACGCTGACTACATCAAGAACATGATCACTGGTGCGGCGCAGGTCGATGGTGCGATTCTGGTGGTCGCGGCGACTGACGGTCCGATGCCCCAGACTCGTGAGCACGTGTTGCTCGCCCGTCAGGTGGGCGTGCCGTACATCGTGGTCGCGTTGAACAAGTCCGACATGGTCGATGACGAGGAACTGTTGGAGCTGGTTGAGCTCGAGGTTCGCGAACTGCTGTCCGAGTACGAGTTCCCCGGTGATGATGCTCCGGTCGTGCGTGTCTCGGCGCTCAAGGCGCTTGAGGGCGACCCTGCGTGGCAGGAAAAGATCATGGAGCTGATGGCTGCGTGTGACGCAGCGGTTCCCGAGCCGGTTCGTGAGCTCGACAAGCCGTTCTTGATGCCGATCGAAGATGTGTTCACCATTACCGGTCGTGGCACTGTTGTCACCGGCAAGGTGGAGCAGGGCATCGTGCACACGGGTGACGATCTGGAGATCGTTGGTCTGCGTAACACGCAGAAGACGGTGTGTACTGGTGTGGAGATGTTCCGCAAGTTGCTCGATCAGGGTCAGGCCGGCGACAACATCGGCGCCCTGTTGCGTGGCACGAAGAAGGAAGATGTCGAGCGTGGCCAGGTGCTGTGTAAGCCCGGCAGCATCACGCCGCACACCAACTTCGAGGGGCAGGTGTACGTGTTGTCGGCTTCTGAAGGTGGCCGTCACAAGCCGTTCTTCAACAACTACCGTCCGCAGTTCTTCTTCCGTACGACTGACGTGACGGGCACGATTCAGTTGCCGGAGGGCACCGAGATGGTGATGCCCGGTGACAACGTGACGATCACGGTTGAGTTGGGGAAGCCGATCGCAATGGATGAGGGTCTGCGTTTCGCAATCCGCGAAGGTGGCCGTACCGTGGGCGCCGGCCGCGTCACCAAGATCACGAAGTGAGCTGAAGCACCATGGCAAAGAACGACAAGAGGGTGAAGATCACCCTCGAATGCACCGAGTGCAAGCACCGCAACTACATCACCATGAAGTCCAAGATCAACGATCGTGAGCGCCTGGAGATGAAGAAGTACTGCAACCACGACCGTAAGCACACGGTCCACAAGGAGACCCGCTGACACCAGCGGGGAGTACCTCGATGGGTGGCTGGTAGCGTTTGCCACCGCCCACAGAGGGCAGTAGCTCAGCTGGTAGAGCATCGGTCTCCAAAACCGACGGTCGGGGGTTCGAATCCCTCCTGCCCTGCTCAATTTCGATAGAACCGAGTGAACGAAGATGTCACTGGATGACCTGAACCGAGAGCAAAAGCGCTCGCTGAAGAAGATGGGGGCCCTGAACGACCAGGGGCAACCCACGCGCGCCCCCGCTCCGGCCCGTCGCCCGAAGGAAGCTCGCGTCACGCCGTTGCAGTACTTGCGTGAAGTGCGCGACGAGATGCGCAAGGTGGCTTGGCCCAAGTGGCCCGAGATCCGCCGCTTCTCGCTCATCGTCCTGGTCACCGTGGTGCTCTACACGGCGTACATCTTCGGTCTCGATTCGCTGTTCGGCGTTCTTTCCGGATGGTTGTACGACTGATGAGCCTTGACGACGTGACACCCGAACAGATCCTGGACGAACCGACGATGCACGAATCCACCATGGAAGAGATCGTCCACGAGGAAGTTGCCGAATCCGGCGCGGATGCGGTCGACGTCAGCTTCGACCTGTCCTCCGAAGCGGATGCCGAGGCAGCCGACGAGGAGATCGAGGAAGAGATCATCGACGACCCCTGGACCCGCCCGGGCCAGTGGTACGTGGTGCATAGCCAGTCCGGCTATGAGAAGAAGGTCACCGCCAACCTCAAGGCTCGTATCCAGAGCATGAACATGGAGGAGAAGATCTTCGACATCGTCATCCCCATGGAAGAGGTCGACGAGTTCAAGAACGGTCGCAAGCAGACCGTGCAGAAGAAGGTCTTCCCCGGCTACCTGCTGGTTCGTTGCCACATGGACGACGACAGCTGGTACTGCATCCGCAACACACCCGGTGTCACCGGGTTCGTGGGGCAGAACAAGCATGGTCAGAAGCCCACGCCGTTGTCTCGGCGTGAGGTACAGACGTTCCTCGCCGCCAAGGGCGATGGCACGGGTGGTATGCCCACCCGCAAGAAGCCCAAGCTCGATTACGAGGTGGGTGAGAGCGTCCGGGTCAAGGAAGGCCCGTTCGCCGATTTCGCCGGCACGATCGCCGAGATCAATGCCGATCACATGAAGCTCAAGGTGCTGGTGAACATCTTCGGTCGTGAGACCCTCGTGGAGATGGACTTCAGCCAGGTCAGCAAGCTCTAAACAGGAAGTAGTCAGTCATGGCAAAGAAAAAGGTTGCTGCGATCATCAAGATCCAGATCCCCGCAGGCAAGGCCACCCCGGCCCCGCCCGTGGGTACCGCGCTCGGACCGCACGGCGTCGGCATCATGGACTTCGTCAAGCAGTACAACGCTGCTACCGAGTCGCAGGTCGGCACGATCATTCCGGTCGAGATCACGGTGTTCGAGGATCGTACGTTCACGTTCATCCTGAAGACCCCGCCGGCCCCGGTGCTGCTGCGCCAGAAGGCCGGCCTTGCCAAGGGTTCCACCACCCCGGGCAAGACCATCGTCGGTTCGGTCACCGAGGCCGACATCGAAGAGGTCGCCAAGATCAAGATGCCCGACCTCAACGCCTACGACATGGAAGCTGCCAAGCAGCAGATCCGTGGCACGGCCCGCTCCATGGGCCTCAAGGTCAACTCGTAATCCACCCACACGTTCGACCGGGATCACCTCGCCCGGCGGCGTTTACCCTGAGGGAGACACACAATGTCCGGCAAGAAATTCGCTGACGCGACGAAGAAGTACGATCGCGATCAACTGTTCACCCCCACCGAGGCGCTCGCCCTCGTGAAGGCTGTGGCCCCGGCCAAGTTCGACGAGACCGTCGAAATCGCCGTGCGCCTCGGCGTCGACCCCCGTAAGGCCGACCAGATGGTGCGTGGCACCGTGGCGCTGCCCAGCGGTACCGGTAAGGACGTTCGCGTCGCCGTGTTCGCCGCTGGCGAAGCCGCCCAGGCCGCCCGCGACGCTGGTGCCGACATCGTCGGTGCCGACGACCTGGCCGCTGAGATCGAGAAGGGCATCTTCAACTTCGACATCGCAATCGCGACGCCGGACATGATGCCCCTCGTCGGTCGCCTCGGCCGCACGCTCGGACCGCGTGGTCTGATGCCCAACCCGAAGACCGGCACGGTCACCAACGACGTGGCCCGTGCGGTCACCGAGTTCAAGGGTGGCAAGGTGGAGTACCGCACCGACCGCTACGGCAACGTGCACGTGCAGCTCGGCCGCGTCAGCTTCGAGCCCGATGCGCTCGAGGCCAACTTCCGTGCGGTCATCGACGAACTGCAGCGCGCCAAGCCGGCGTCCGCCAAGGGTCGCTACCTGCGCAAGATCTCGGTCTCCAGCACCATGGGCCCCGGCGTCAAGGTGGATACCGCCCGCCTCCGCCCCGAGGTCTGATTCCCGCTGAGGCGCGGGGTGGTGGTCACCCAGCGCGAGCAATGGCAGCAGGGTGACTTCAGTAACTGCATCAACTGTGGGTAACCGTGCTAGGCTTATCAGCCGCCGCTACCGGTACATGCCGGTAGCCAATCGTTGAAAGCCCAATAATGCGCTACTCAGTCTCTCTGTCCTTCGCCTCTGCCGTCGTGGCGGCTGGCCTCCTGGTCGGCGCGTGCTCCGACGACTCCACATCGACGGCCAGCACTGCTGCACCGGACTCCACCACCACGTTGCCCCACTGGACCTATGAGGGCGAGGAAGGCCCTGCGCACTGGGGCGAGCTTTCTGAGGCGTACGCCACCTGCGCCGACGGCAGCGCACAGACCCCGATCAACATCACCTCGGCATCGACCGAGGCCCTCGCCGACCCGACCTTCGATTACTCGGCCGGCACTGCCACTGTGATCAACAACGGCCACACCATCCAGGCCAACGCCCCCGAAGGCAACACTGTGACGGTAGACGGCGTGTCGTCGCCGCTGAAGCAGATCCACTTCCACGCGCCCAGCGAGCACACCATCGACGGCACGACGTACGCCGCCGAGGTGCACTTCGTGCACAAGACCGACGCCGGTGAGATCACCGTCGTCGGCGTGCTGATCGAAGAAGGCACCACAGCCAACGCCGCCTGGCAGCCGTACATCGACGCGATGGGCGTCGCCAAGGGCGCGGAGCAGGCCGCCGAGATCGACTGGGCGGCCATGCTGCCGACCAGCAAGATGACCTACCGTTACGCCGGCAGCCTCACCACACCGCCGTGCAGCGAAGGCGTGAGCTGGATGCTGATGGAGACACCGGTGCAGTTGAGCGCTGACCAGATTGCGGCGATCGTCGCTGCCTACGAGGGCAACGCTCGCCCGGTGCAGTCGCTGAACGGCCGTACCGTGCAGATGGACAGCAGCGAAGGCTGAGTTCCACCCCCGAACGGGAGCGAGGGCGGGTGGGCACGTGCCCACCCGCCCTCGACGCGTCTGGGTGACCACCCAGCCGAACGCACGCTCACGACCCGGCCATAGGCAGGGTTGAGCGCCAGCCGAGTTCGCTGCCGTCGGGGCGGTAGTGGTGCCAGTGGCCGTGTTGGTCGCGTCTGACGGTGTAGGCGTGGGTGGCGCGCCATCGGTTGTGGTGCCCGCAGGCGGGGCCGCCGTTCCACGAGGCGGTCGGGCCTGCATTCGAGTATGGGAGCACGTGGTCGACCTGGCGTGGTGGGTGGTGACAGCCGGGTGTGAAGCAATGCCGGGCCAATGCCAGGATGATGTCTCGCAAGGGCCCCGTGAACAGCCGTTGTTTGCGACCCAGATCGACGACCACCCCGGCGGAATCGAGCACGACCCGGCGGACGTGGCCGACTGCGGCGGCGATGAGTACGTCGAACGGATCGAGTTGCACGCCGTCGGCGGTTTCACACCGGTGCGGCACGCTCGGGTCGAGCGGTGCAGGCTCGCCGCCCAACGCCTTCACCAGCGTGTGTTCGAGGCTGGCCTGATCCCACAGGATGTTGACGGTGGGTTCGAAGTTGGCGAGCACACCCGACCCGGCAGCCGCGGCGAACACGGCCATCATCGCATCGAAGCGGCGTTGCCGTTCCGTGCGGGCCATCAACGCGACCGACATGTTGTCGCCGTGCACCGCGACCCCGGTTTCCCAGTCGGCAAGGAACTCGGCGTGCACGAACGCCTCGAAGATCTCCTTCAGCTGCGCACCATCGACCGCGCCACCCTGCGCATTGAGGAACGCCTTCGCCCCGACCTGCGAGAGCATGGCCTCGCGTTCGCGGTGCGCGCGTTCATGATCCAGATGCGCACCATCGGGGTCGGCGGCGGCTTCCCACGCGCGTAGCAGGCACGAATAGTCGGAGAAGTCCAACACTGCCGCCTGGCCGACCAACAGCGCTTCGCCCTCGTCGAGATGAGGTGACACACGCGGGTTCGCGGCCACCGCCGCCAACGCATGCAACTGCGCCACACCCATCCCCGACGCCGATGGGAACCGGGCCAACAGATGACCCGCCTTCACGAACCGGGCAGCTTCGGGCAACGACCAGTTGCACGCCGCCATCCCCCACGCCCGCACCCCACGATGCCCATCACGCCCGAACACGCCCGCCTCTTCCACCCGCGCCACCAACGTCGCCAGCCCCGACTCGAGCGCACGGCGCTGGCCGTCCAGCTCACGCGCCAACGCCTCCACCTGCGCGGGCGACATCGCCCGCAGTGTCTCGACATCAGGAATCGTGAGCGAACTCATGCCCTCACTCAACCAGAGGGGTATGACAAAGTTATACTCCTCCCATGAAGACGGCGATCTCCCTCTCGGATGCGCTCTTTCGCCGGGCCGACCTGGTCGCCCGCCGCCTCGGCCTGTCGCGCAGCGAGCTGTACGTGAAGGCGCTGGAGGCGTATCTCGGCCCGCCCACCGACGACGAGATCACCGCCAAGCTCGACGAGGTGTACGCGAACGGATCGGCGGCGGAGCCGGAGCCGTGGTGATCGAGCGCGGCGAAGTGTGGTGGGTGGGGAAGCGGCCCGTGCTGGTCGTGCAGGCCGACGCCTTCAACCGCTCGAGCGTGGGCACCGTCGTGGTTGCAGCAATCTCCTCGAACCTCGCTCTGGCCAATGCGCCCGGCAACGTGCGACTGCCGGCCGACGACAGCGGCCTGCCTCACGACGGGGTGGTCGTCGTCAGCCAGGTGGTCACCGTCAACCAGCGCAACCTCACCGAACGTGCGGCTCGGCTCTCCTTCGCGCTGCAGCAGCGGGTGGACGAGGGTCTGCGCCTGGTGTTGGCGCTCTGACCGCAAGGTAGCCATCGCCGTCGCACACCGTTAGCCTTGCCGGGACAAACAAACCGGTCGCTCGCCAAAGACCGCTGGCCCGTTCCATGGGGAACGAGTAATGGGAAGCATCCCACCAGCCGAGGTGAATACTTCGCCCGGAACGTTCACAGGTCTGTCCTGCTGTTCGCTCCTCGCGGTGTTCGCTGCACAGCGAGCACCCCGAGTTGCAGCGAGAGGAGGAATACATGACTACAGAGAACCCCCGTGCAGAGAAGGTGGCGGTCGTCGACGAGGTTGCCGCCAAGCTGGCAGCAGCCGATGCCGTGATCATCACCGAATACCGCGGACTGCGGGTCGGCCAACTGGCCGGTCTGCGTCGCAGCCTTCGTGGCGTCGGCGGCGAGTACAAGGTGTACAAGAACACCCTGGCGAGCCTCGGCGCAAAGAAGGCTGGCATCGAAGGTCTCGACGAGATGCTCGTCGGACCGTCGGGTATGACATTCGTCAGTGGTGATGTCGCAGCAGTTGCCAAGGCACTGCGTGACGCCGCCAAGGCCACCCCAATGCTCGTGATCAAGGGCGGCGTGATGGGCGGCAAGTTGCTGTCCGCCAAGGACGTCGAGGTGCTCGCCGATCTGCCCAGCCGCGACAAGTTGCTGGCGATGTTCGCCGGTGCACTGCAGGCCCCACTGGTCAAGACCGCTGGTCTGTTGCAGGCACTGCCCCGCAACTTCGCCTACGGCCTCAAGGCCCTCATCGATCAGAAGGAAGCGGCCTGAGCCGCTTCACCCGTTTACGTACACCAAGAACTCACTAGGAGAAACACCGCAATGTCGAAGGAAAGCATCCTCGAAGAAATCGCCAACCTCACTGTCATCGAGCTGAAGGAACTGCTCGACGCGTTTGAGGAGAAGTTCGGCGTCACCGCCGCGGCCCCCGTGGCCGTCGCCGCCGCCGGTGGCGCAGCCGCCGCCCCGGCCGAAGAAGAGAAGGACGAGTTCGACGTCATCCTCAAGGATTCCGGCGCCCAGAAGATCCAGGTCATCAAGGTCGTGCGCGAGCTCACCAGCCTGGGTCTGAAGGAAGCCAAGGATCTCGTCGACGCAGCCCCGAAGGCCGTCCTGGAGAAGGCCACCAAGGATGCCGCTGCGGCAGCCAAGTCGAAGCTCGAAGAAGCCGGCGCGGTCGTCGAAGTCAAGTGATCCCTGCGGCTTCGGCCGTGTGAACACTGAAACCTGTGCAGAACCCGGGGTGCGCCCCGGGTTCTGTCGCGTTTTGGCTGCTGTACAAGGCGTCGGAAACCCTTGACATCCATGGTCTGACCGGCTTACCGTTCCGCGACGGAAACGTCCGCCAGGCTTCTGCCTGTGCCGGTTGACGAAGGTGGGCCGTACGGATAGGCTCGTCCGTTGCCGTGCGTTCCGTGTCCCGCTACTCCTATGTATCAGTGACCCTGCGCGCCCCCATGCCGACTGAGATTGAGGAGTAACACGTGGCCTCTCGTTCCGTGTCCCGCGAGCGTTATTCGTTCGCCAACCTGGCCGAGCCGTTGGAGCTCCCCGACCTCATCGCTGTTCAGCGGGAAAGTTTCCAGTGGTTCTTGAATGAGGGCCTCGCCGAGACCTTCCGCGACATCTCGCCGATCAAGGACTTCAGCGAGGCGCTGCAGCTCGAGCTGGAGTTCGACCCGAACGACGAAGACCTGCGCCCGCCGCCGAAGTTCACGGTGGATGAGTGCAAAGAGAAGGACATGACCTACAGCGCGCCGATCTTCGTGCGCGCCCGGTTCATGAACCGCAACACCGGTGAGATCAAGGAGCAGACCGTCTTCATGGGCGACTTCCCCATGATGACCGAGAAGGGCACCTTCATCATCAACGGCACCGAGCGCGTCGTCGTGTCGCAGCTCGTGCGTTCCCCCGGCGTCATCTTCGAGCCGGGCGAGCGGTTCCGCCTTCGTAACCTCAGCAAGCACCAGCTGGTCAAGGGCACGATCCACCCCTACCGCGGTGAGTGGCTCGAGTTCGACGTCGAGCAGAAGCCCGGCAAGGATGTCACCGCTGGCACCCGCGTCGCTCGCAAGCGTCGCATGGGCGTGTTCACCATCCTGCGTGCCCTGGGCTACGACGAGGATCACGCGCCTGGCTTCATCGACCGCTTCGTCTCGCAGTTCGACTTCCTGGAGGGTCAGTGGGAGAAGGAGCGTCACATCGCTCCCACCCAGAACGAGGCGCTCGTCGAGATCTACAAGCGCGCCCGCCCGGGTGAGCCGCCCACCGTCGAGTCGGCCAAGGCCTACTTCCGCAACGCGTTCTTCGAGAACCGTCGCTACGACCTGTCCCGCGTCGGCCGTTACAAGCTCGACCGCAAGCTCGGCACCGAGATCGCCAAGCTCGACCAGCTGTTCGGCAAGGGCACCATCGAGCTCGGTTCGTTCTTCACCACCGATCAGGACGACCCGAACCGCAAGGGAATCTTCTCCGACCCGGACGACGATCACGTGCTGCGCCCCAACGAGGTGCTCGCCGTCATCAGCTACATGCTCCACCTCGTGAAGCAAGAGCCGGGCTACCGCCTCGACGATCAGGACCACTTCGCCAACCGCCGCATCCGCAGCGTCGGCGAGCTGATCCAGAACCAGGTGCGCATCGGCCTCAGCCGTATGGAGCGCGTGGTGCGCGAGCGCATGACCACCCAGGACGTGGAAGCGATCACGCCCACCACCTTGGTGAACATTCGTCCCGTCGTCGCCGCGATCAAGGAGTTCTTCGGAACCTCCCAGTTGTCGCAGTTCATGGACCAGGTGAACCCGCTGTCGGGTCTTACCCACCGTCGCCGTTTGTCCGCCCTCGGACCTGGCGGCCTCAGCCGTGAGCGCGCCGGCTTCGAAGTCCGCGACGTGCACTTCAGCCACTACGGCCGTATGTGCCCGATCGAGACGCCGGAAGGCCCGAACATTGGTCTGATCGGTGCCCTCAGCACGTTCGCCCGCGTGAACCCGTACGGCTTCATCGAGACGCCGTACCGCGTGGTGAAGAACGGCAAGGTCTCCAACGAGATCCGCTACATGGCCGCCGACGAAGAAGAGAACTACGTCGTCGCCCAGGCGAACACTCCGTTGAAGCCCGATGGCACGTTCGCCGAGGAGCGCATCCTCGTGCGTCGTAGCCCGCAGGCTGCGAGCCTCGAAGACCTCCGCAAGATGCTCGAAGCGGAGAGTTTCTTCGGTGCCACCACCGACATCGCCAGCGTGCCCCCGGCTGAAGTGCAGCTCATGGACGTCAGCCCGAAGCAGATCGTTTCGGTCGCCACGGCGCTGATTCCGTTCCTCGAGCACGACGACGCCAACCGCGCCCTGATGGGCGCCAACATGCAGCGTCAGGCCGTGCCGCTGGTGCGTGCCGAGGCGCCGTACATCGGCACCGGTATCGAAGACCGTGCCGCTCGCGATGCTGCCGACCTCATCCAGTCCACGGGCGACGGCGACGTCACCGAGGTCAGCGGCGACAGCATCACGGTGCAGTACAAGGAAGGCGGCAAGCGGGTCTACCCGCTGTCCAAGTTCCGTCGCTCGAACCAGGACACCTGCATCAACCACCGCGTGCGTGTGGTCGAGGGCCAGAAGGTCGTCAAGGGCACGATCCTCGCCGACGGCCCCAGCACCGATCACGGTGAGTTGGCGCTCGGCAAGAACCTGCTCGTCGCACTGATGCCGTGGGAGGGCTACAACTTCGAAGACGCGATCATCCTCTCCGAGCGTCTGGTGAAGGATGACGTGCTCACGTCGATCCACATCCACGAGCACGAAGTCGATGCTCGCGACACGAAGCTCGGGCCGGAAGAGATCAGCCGCGACATCCCGAACCTCTCTGATGACATTCTTCGAGATCTCGACGACCGTGGCATCATCCGCATCGGTGCCGAAGTCGGCCCCGGCGATGTGCTCGTCGGCAAGGTCACCCCGAAGGGTGAGACCGAACTGACGCCGGAAGAGCGCCTGCTGCGCGCGATCTTCGGTGAGAAGGCCCGCGAAGTGCGCGACACCAGCCTCAAGGTGCCGCACGGTGAGAGCGGCAAGGTCATCGACGTGAAGGTGTTCACCCGTGAGGACGGCCACGAGCTGCCCCCCGGCGTGAACCAGTTGGTGCGTGTCTACGTGGCGCAGAAGCGCAAGATCAGCGTCGGCGACAAGCTCGCCGGCCGTCACGGCAACAAGGGCGTCATCTCCAAGATCCTGCCCCTGGAAGATATGCCGTACATGGCCGACGGCACCCCCGTCGACATCATCCTCAACCCGCTCGGCGTGCCCAGCCGTATGAACGTCGGTCAGGTGCTCGAAGCGCACCTCGGCTACGCGGCCCGCTGGGGCTGGCACGATGCCAAGAACAACAAGGAAGTGGGCGACGCCCCCATCCGTGGCACCGAGACCAAGACCCGCCCGATCACCAAGCCCAGCACGTTCATCGCCACTCCGGTGTTCGATGGCGCTCACTGGGACGAGGACGTGGCTGCCGGCAAGCACCCCACCATTCAGAGCATCTTCGCCAACCTGAACCCCGAAGCGGTCGATGGTTTCCGGATGATCCAGCTGGATGGCAAGACCCCGCTGCGCAACGGTCGTACCGGTCTGCTGTACGACAACCCGGTGACCGTCGGCTACATGTACATCCTGAAGCTGGCTCACTTGGTGGACGACAAGATCCACGCTCGCTCGACCGGCCCGTACAGCATGATCACCCAGCAGCCGCTCGGTGGTAAGGCCCAGTTCGGTGGTCAGCGCTTCGGCGAGATGGAAGTGTGGGCCCTCGAGGCCTACGGCGCGGCGTACTGCTTGCAGGAGCTGCTCACCATCAAGTCCGACGATGTGCTCGGCCGTGTGAAGGTCTACGAGGCCATCGTCAAGGGCGAGAACATCCCGGAGCCCGGCATTCCTGAGAGCTTCAAGGTGCTCATGAAGGAAATGCAGGCGCTCTGCCTCAACGTCGAAGTCCTTGCCAGCGATGGCAGCGAGATCGAGATGCGTGAGATGGACGAAGACGTGTTCCGCACCGCTGAGGAGCTGGGCATCGATATCAGCCGCAACGAACGCGGTACGGATGAAGACGACCGCGAGCGTGAAGCTCGCCGGGCCAGCCGCACCAGCGGCTACTGAGGAAGGCACCCAACATGCTCGACGTCAACATGTTCGACCAGCTCAAAATTGGGCTGGCCACCGCCGATCAGATCCGTCTGTGGTCGCACGGTGAAGTGAAGAAGCCCGAAACGATCAACTACCGCACACTGCGTCCTGAGAAGGACGGCCTGTTCTGCGAGAAGATCTTCGGGCCCACCCGCGACTGGGAGTGCTACTGCGGCAAGTACAAGCGCGTGCGCTTCAAGGGCATCGTCTGCGAACGCTGTGGTGTGGAAGTCACCCGCAGCAAGGTTCGCCGCGAGCGCATGGGCCACATCGAGCTCAGCGCGCCCGTCGTGCACATCTGGTACCTACGCGGTACCCGTAGCTGGCTGGCATACCTGCTGGCCGGCCTGCTGCCGAAGGAAGAACTCAAGGCCAAGCAGCTCGAGAAGGTCATTTACTTCGCCGCCAACCTGGTCACCTGGGTCGACGAGGACAAGCGCCACGCCGAGTTGTCGAACCTGGAAGCCGAGTTCCTCGAGGAGCGCGACGCGATCCGTAAGGAACTCGAACTGGCGATCGACCGCCGCTTCAAGGAGCTCGAAGGCGACGCGGCCAAGAGCGAGGCCGACGGAGCCGGTTCGGCCGATGCCCGCAAGATCAAGGCCACCGCCGAGAAGGAAATGGCCGGCATCCGCGAGCGTTACGAGATGGAGATCGATCTCCTGAGCCGTACGTGGGACGAGTTCAAGAGCCTTCATGGCCGTCTGATCATCGACGACGAGTTGCTGTGGCGCGAGCTGCGCGACCGTTACGGCGATTACTTCGAGGGTGGCACGGGCGCCAACGCGATCAAGTCGCTCATCGACCGCATCGACTTCGACGAGGAAGAGATCAAGCTGCGCGCAGCGATCGACCACGTCGGCAGCGGCAGCAAGCCGCTCAGCGCCCAGCGCCGCCAGAAGGCGATCAAGCGTCTGAAGATCGTCGCCTCGTTCAACCAGCGCGATGAGCACGGCCGTCGTCTGAACGACCCGAAGGCCATGATCCTCGACGTCGTCCCGGTGATCCCGCCGGAACTGCGTCCGATGGTGCAGCTCGACGGTGGCCGCTTCGCGACCTCCGACCTCAACGACCTGTACCGCCGCGTGATCAACCGCAACAACCGTCTCAAGCGTCTGCTCGATCTCGGTGCACCGGAAATCATCGTCAACAACGAAAAGCGCATGCTGCAGGAAGCTGTCGACGCACTGTTCGACAACGGCCGCCGCGGTCGTCCGGTCACTGGCCCGGGCAACCGTCCGCTGAAGTCGCTGTCCGACATGTTGAAGGGCAAGCAGGGTCGCTTCCGTCAGAACTTGCTCGGTAAGCGCGTCGACTACTCCGGCCGTTCGGTCATCGTTTGTGGCCCGACGCTGAAGTTGCACCAGTGCGGTCTGCCCAAGCTGATGGCACTTGAGCTGTTCAAGCCGTTCGTGATGAAGCGTCTCGTCGATCTCGAGTTGGCGCAGAACATCAAGAGCGCCAAGCGCATGGTCGAGCGTCGTCGCTCGCAGGTGTGGGACGTCCTCGAAGATGTCATCAAGGAACACCCGGTCATGCTGAACCGTGCACCAACCCTGCACCGTCTCGGCATCCAGGCCTTCGAGCCCGTGTTGGTGGAGGGCAAGGCCCTGCAGATCCACCCGCTGGTCTGCACTGCGTTCAACGCCGACTTCGACGGTGACCAGATGGCCATCCACGTGCCGCTGTCCGCCGAAGCGCAGGCCGAGGCCCGCGTGCTGATGCTCAGCGCCAACAACATCCTGTCGCCGGCATCGGGTCGCCCGATCGTGACCCCCAGCCAAGACCTGATCATCGGTGGGTACTACCTCACCGAGCAGGTCGAAGGTGCCCCCGGCGAAGGCCGCGTGTTCCGTCGCATGTGGGAAGTCCTGCGTGCGCTCGATGAGGGCAGCCTGCACTTGCATGCCCCGATCACGTTCCGTCGTCAGATCACCGACACGCTGGCTGCCGAGACGTTCCCCACCACAGCCGGTCGTCTGCTGTTCGAGGAAGCACTTCCCGAGGACTACACCCTTCGTTTCGGTCACATGGATTCCGTGATCAAGAAGAAGGAGATGGGCGTCATCGTGGAGCGCCTCTCCGATCACTACGCCAAGGGTGTGGTCGCCAGCTCGCTCGACGCGATCAAGAACCTCTGCTACCGCTATGCGGCACAGAGTGGCCTTACCGTCTCGATCGACGACGTCAAGACCCCGAAGGCCAAGGCCGCCCTGCTCGAAGAGCACGAAGCCATGGCCGACAAGGTCGAGAACCAGTACCGTCGCGGCATCATCACCGACGGCGAGCGCCGTCAGCAGGAAGTGCGCATCTGGACCGACGCCACGGCGAAGGTGCAGGCAGCGATGGAGGCCGAGTTCAAGGCGCAGCGCTTCAACCCGATCGACATGATGGTCGGCTCGGGTGCTCGCGGCAACATGACGCAGATGCGTCAGATCGCCGGTATGCGCGGCCTCGTGGCCAACCCTCGTGGCGACATGATTCCTCGCCCGATCAAGAAGAACTTCCGTGAGGGTCTCGAGACGCTCGAGTACTTCATCGCCACGCCGGGTGCCCGTAAGGGCCTCGTCGACACGGCGCTGCGTACCGCCGACTCGGGTTACCTGACGCGTCGCCTCGTCGACGTGGCGCAGGAGCTCATCATTCGTGAGACCGACTGCGGTACCAACCTCGGTCTGTGGCTCGAGCATGTCGAGAAGGACACGCCCAACCGTCGTAGCCACCTCGAGACCAAGTTGTTCGGGCGTGCGCTGTCGCAGGAGGTCACACTCTCCGACGGCACGGTGTACCCGCGCAACATGCTCGTGGGCGACAAGGAGATGGAGGCGCTGCGCGACGACCCGAAGGTCAATCGCGTTCGCATCCGCTCGGTGGTCACCTGCGACGCCGAACTCGGCGTCTGCGCCCGGTGCTACGGCCGTTCGCTGGCCACCGGCAAGAGCATCGAACTCGGCGAAGCGGTGGGCGTCATTGCCGCCCAGTCGATCGGTGAGCCCGGTACCCAGCTGACGATGCGTACCTTCCACACCGGTGGTGTGGCGGGTAAGGACATCGCCGGCGGTCTGCCTCGCGTCGTGGAACTGTTCGAGTCCCGCACCCCGCGTGGTTCAGCCCGTCTGGCCCGTGCGAGCGGCGTGGTTCGGATTAGCGACGACGAGGGTAAGGGCATCCCGATCACGGTGATCGACGATCAGGGCGAAGAGCACCTGTTGATCCTGCCCACCGGTAGCCGCCCGATCGTCGTCGACGGTCAGGACATCAAGGCTGGCGACCCGATCACTGACGGTCCCTTCGATCCGAAGGAGCTGATGGAGATCAAGGGCATCCGCGAGACCCAGACGTACCTCGTCGAAGAAGTGCAGAAGGTGTACCGCGACCAGGGTGTGTCGATCTCCGACAAGCACATCGAGCTGATCGTGCGCCAGATGACCCGCCGTATCGGCGTGCAGGAGCCCGGCGACACCGGCTTCCTGCCCGGCGAGCGTGCGGATGCCAAGGTGTTCCGCGACACGAACCGCCACATGGTGGAGGAGGGCAAGAAGCCCGCCGAGGGTCGTCCCGAGATCATGGGTATCACCAAGGCGTCGCTGGCCACCGAGAGCTGGTTGTCGGCGGCCTCCTTCCAGGAGACCACCCGTGTGCTCACCGAGGCGGCCATCGATGGCAAGGGCGACAGCCTGCTGGGCCTCAAGGAGAACATCATCATCGGCAAGCTGATCCCGGCCGGTACCGGGTTCATGCGCTACCGCGAGTTCGACATCGACGCTCCGGATTACCAGCCGATGGCCTACTTCAGCAGCGAGGCCGAAGAAGACCCGGCCGCGTGGCTGAGCAATATCCACGGTACGTACAGCACCGACGAGCCGGAGACGGCCCCCAGCGAGGCCTGACGAAGCGCCCTTCGGGGCACGAACTACAACACGGCAGCAACGGCCCGGCGCTTCGGCTCCGGGCCGTTGCGCGTGTCTTCCCCCGCCGGCGCCCGGCGCCCACACGTTCCGCGTCCGCAGTCCCGCGTTTGAAGGCGAAACTGCACAGAGTGCGGTTTCGCCTTCACACGCGGGACTGCGGGGTCACCAGAGGAGGGTGACGTCGCCTTGGCTGCGGGCGTACTCCTCGAGCAGCGGGTCCTTGGACACCAGGGGCAGGCTGTTCTGTACGGCGGTGGCATAGATCATCCGGTCGGTCAGATCGCCGGGGAAGTCGTCGAGGTGTGCTGCGGCGACGGCGATGGTGGGCGTGAGCTCGGCGAGCGTGACGATGCCGTCGGACAGCAGGTCGTGCACCCAGATCTGCGTGGGCCGGTCGAGGGCGACACGTCCTTGGCCCACGAGCGCAGCGAGTTCGTACACGGACGCGGCAGCAAGGAACAGCCGCGGGGCGGCGTCGATCGCGCGGCGGGCGCGCGCTGACAACCGGTCGGAGCCGGCTTGCCACCACAGCAGCGCGTGGGTGTCGAGCAGCAGGGAATCGGCGCTCGGCATCTCAGGCCCCTTCCGCGGACGCCGTGAAGTAGTCGGCGTCCTCGTCGGCCTGCAGCGTGACTGAACCGTGGCCCACTACGAGGTTGTCGATGGGCACCACACGGGCGACGGGCACGCCATGCTTGGTGATCACCAGCGAACGGTGGGTGGTGGCCACTTCGTCGAGCAGGGCGAGACAGCGGGCCTTGAACACACTTGCTGGGACGGCGGGGTCGGACATGCTCTTCACGCTAGTCGGGCTAGCACCATGGTCATCTGACTATGGTCATAACTTCTGCCCGAAATGGTGGGCCAAGGTTGCCGCGTTCGAACGCGCGCCTTTAACATTGCAGGGTCCTTTCAAGACGTCCAGAGGTAGAACGTGCCCACAATTCAGCAGCTGGTCCGCCAGGGCCGCAGCACCAAGTTCACGAAGACGAAGACGCCGGCCCTCAAGGGTTCGCCGCAGCGTCGTGGTGTGTGCACCCGTGTGTACACCAACACCCCCAAGAAGCCGAACTCGGCCCTCCGCAAGGTGGCCCGTGTGCGTCTCACCTCGGGCGTCGAAGTCACCGCCTACATCCCGGGCGAGGGCCACAACCTGCAGGAGCACAGCATCGTGCTCGTGCGTGGTGGCCGTGTGCGCGACCTTCCGGGTGTGCGCTACAAGATCATTCGCGGCGCGCTCGACGCAGCCGGTGTGAAGAACCGCAAGCAAGCCCGCAGCCGCTACGGCGCCAAGATGGCTAAGTAAGGAAGACTGAACCATGCCCCGTAAAGGTCCTGCCCAGCGTCGCGAGCTCACTCCCGACCCGATTTACCGTTCGTTGCTGGTCACTCAGCTCGTCAACAAGGTCATGCTCCACGGCAAGCGTTCGGTTGCCGAGAAGATCGTGTACGACGCGCTGAAGATGGTCGAAGAGAAGTCCGGCGCCGAGCCGATCGCCACGCTCAAGCGTGCGATCGACAACATCAAGCCCCCGCTCGAGGTGCGTAGCCGCCGCGTCGGTGGCGCCACCTACCAGGTGCCCGTCGAGGTTCGCCCCCGCCGTGCCAGCACCCTGTCGGTGCGTTGGCTGATCGACTTCAGCCGTGCCCGTCGTGAGAAGACGATGGCCGAGTGCCTCGCCGGTGAACTGCTCGATGCAGCCAACGGTCTGGGCGCCAGCATCAAGAAGCGCGACGATATGCAGAAGATGGCCGAGAGCAACAAGGCCTTCGCCCACTACCGCTGGTAGTCACTGCGAACGAACTGGTGCAGAGCCGCCCTTCGGGGCGGCTTTCGCCGTTTTCACACCAGTCGTTTGCTCATGCAGTAGCTGAGTGGCACTCCCACGTACTCGCCCCACTGCGGGCACTCGTCGAACCCAAACGAGCGGTACAGACCCACGGCGGCGACCAGGTGTTCGCCGGTCTCGAGGCGCAGTTCGGTGAAGCCATCGGCACGAGCGGCGGCCTCAATGGTGGCGAGGATCTGCTTGCCGAGCTTCTGGCCGCGAAGTTTCGGATCGGCCCACATGCGCTTCACCTCGGCGGCTCCCGGTACGTCATCGATCCGGCGGTAGGCGCCCATCGCACACGCGACGCCATCGACGTAGGCGACGAACATGCCGCCTCCCTCCTCGACGTGCTCCTCGGCGAGATGCATGAAGTTCGTGCCACCCACGGGGGTGCCCTCAATCAACTCTGCGTCGAGGCGGGCAATCATCGCCTGCACTGCGGGAGAACCGAGTGAAACACGCTCGATAACGGTGTGCATGACTTCAGACTAACGCTACGCTGCCGTAGCGAAGCAAGGAGCCCTGATGACTGTGCACACACCGACCGTAGAGGAACTCGACGGGATCGATCCGAAGGTGTACCAGCGCCGCTGGGCGATCCTGGCGACGATGTGCCTCAGCCTCGTGCTGATCGTCGCCACCGTCAGCTCGGTGAACGTCGCCATCCCGGCGCTGTCCTCCTCGGCGCTGCGCCCCAGTGCTACCCAGGTGCTGTGGATCGTCGACGCGTACGCCCTGGTGTTCGCCGCGTTGCTGCTGCCGGCCGGTGCGCTCGGCGACCGTTTCGGCCGCAAGGGCGCATTGCTGGTCGGCCTGGTGATCTTTGCAGTGGCCTCCGCCACCTGTGCGTTCATGAAGGACACCACGGCACTGATCACTTGTCGGGCGATCATGGGGATCGGCGCCGCGCTGATCATGCCGTCCACGCTCAGCCTGCTGCAGTCCGCGTTCCCTCGGCGTGAGCGCACCAAAGCGATCGCCACGTGGGCCGGTTTCGCCGGAGCCGGAGGTGCCATCGGGCCGGTGATGGGCGGTCTGTTGGAGGAGCACTTCTGGTACGGCTCGGTGTTCTTCGTCGCCGCCCCGATCGCAGCCGTCGCGTTCGTCGCCTCGGCGATCCTCGCGCCGGCTTCGAAAGAGCCGGTCGCGCACAAGCTCGACCCGCTCGGCGCAGTGTTCTCGATCGTCGGGTTCGCCGCCCTGTTGGCGGCGATCATCGAAGGCCCCGAGCGCGGTTGGAGCGACACACTTGTCGTCGCCGGTTTCGTGATCGCTGCCGTGGGCTTGGTTGGTTTCGTGTTCTACGAGCGCCGCACGAACGAGCCGATGCTCGACATGAAGTTCTTCCGCAACCGCCGGTTCGCGATGGGTGCCATGGGCATCACCGTGTCGTTCTTCGCGATGTTCTCGTTGTTCTTCCTGCTCACTCAGTACTTGCAATACGTGCAGGGCTACACGCCGCTGCAATCCGGTCTGCGTGGCGTGCCCTTCGCTGTCACCATGGTCATCCTTGCGCCCAGGGCGCCGGCCATCTCGGCACGCATCGGCGCCAAGAAGGCCGTCGCTGGCGGCATGCTGCTGTTCGTCGTCGGGCTGGTGCTCTTCTCGCAAGTCGAAATCAGCACGTCGTACTGGTACGTGGTCGCGTGTCTGATCCTGTGCGCTGCCGGTGTGGCCAACGTGATGCCGTCGCTCAGCAGTGGCATCGTCCAGAGTGTGCCGCTCCACAAGGCCGGCGTGGGCTCGGCAGTGAACGACACGACTCGTGAGGTCGGTGGTGCGATCGGCATTGCCGTCATCGGCAGCATCGTCAACAGCATTTACCGCAGTCATGCCAGCTCGGCGATCGACACGCTCGCAGCGATCCCCGGCCTCCCCAAGGAAGCAGTTGCTGCGACCCGTCTGAACGTCGGTGCGGCGCTGAGGGTGGTCGACAGTGCGGCCGCTCACGGCGTGCCTGCGAACGTCGTGGACGGCTTACGCACACAACTGCGGCAGTCGTTCGTCGATGGGTTGCACACGGCGCTCCTCGTCGGTGCTGCGGTCGCCCTCGTCGGCGCAGTGATCATGTACATCCGCCTGCCCGACGGCGGTGCACACCATGAGCACAACCACTGAGCACGAGGATCCGCGCAGGGCGCGCTCCCGGGCGCGGGTGTTGGAGGCCGCAGTCGCAATCCTCGGTGAGGACGGACAACCCGGGCTGACGATCGAGGCGGTGGCGGCTCGTTCGGGTGTCGCCAAGACGACGATCTACCGACAGTTCGCCGACCGTGACGAACTCCACGTTGCAGCGGTGCACTCGGTGGCACCGACCATGCCGATGCCCACGACGGACGACCTGCAGGCCGATGTGACGGTGTTCTGCACGGCGTTGAACAAGAAACTGCAGCACTCCGAGTTCGGAGCGCTACTGGCCACCTCGATCGACGGCGGTGAGCGCAGTGCGTCGCTGGCGAAGGTGCTGTCGGGTGCCGGTGAGCAACGGCGCAAGGTGCTGGCCGATCGCTTGTCGGCGGCTCAGCGCGACGGAATCCTCGCCGATGACGTCGACCTCGACCTGTTGAGCAGTCAGCTCGTCGGGCCGCTGTTCTACCGCCGGTTCCTCAGCCGCCAGCCCACCAGTTCAGCGTTCGTGGCCGAGCACGTCCGGTCGGTGCTCAGTCGGCTGTGAGCTGGCTGCGCAACCGCCGCGCGAGGGTGGTGGCGCCCACGACCGTGGCGCTGGTGGTGGTGAGGTGGCCCATCTTGCGGCCCGGGCGCGGCTCGCGCTTGCCGTAGAGGTGCAGGTGTGCGGCTTGCTGCCACAGCGCCCGCTCCCACTTGGGTTCGCCGTTCGCCCATAGGTCGCCCAACAGATTGGCCATCGCGACACCGGGTACGACGAGCTTGGCATCGCCGAGGGCGAGACCGCAGATGGCTCGCACCTGCTGCTCGAACTGACTGCACAGGCACGCGTCGAGTGTGTAGTGGCCGCTGTTGTGCGGGCGCGGTGCGAGTTCGTTGACGAGCACATCGCTGCCAACGACGAACATCTCCACGGCGAGCACGCCAACGAAACCCAGTTCCTCCGCGATGTACCTGCACAGTTTGGCGGCCTCGCCGTGGCCGGTTCCGGGCAATGTGGCAGGGACGAAGCTGATGTCGAGGATGCCATCCACGTGTTCGTTCTGTGCGACGGGGTAACACGCCACTCGCCCGTCCGCCGTGCGGGCCAGCACCATCGACAGCTCGCGGTCGAGTGGCAGACGCTCTTCCAGGACGCAGGGGGCACCACCGAGCGACTGCCAAGCGGTGGCGAGATCGCGGTGCGTCGCGACGTTCACCTGACCCTTCCCGTCGTAGCCGAGGCGAGCGGTCTTGAGAATCGCCGGATAGCCGCAGGTGCTTGCCGCCGCGAGATCTGCGTCGGTGATGATCACTGCGTACGGGGCCACGGCGACACCGATGTCGGTGAGGAACTGCTTCTCGGCGATGCGGTCCTGGCATGTGGCGAGCGCCACGGGTGACGGGCGCACGGTGGTGTGCGCGGCGAGGTACTCCATCGCGGCCGCTGGCGCATTCTCGAACTCGGTGGTGACGACGGCACATGTGGAGGCCAGTTGGTCGAGTGCTGATGGGTCGTCATACGCCGCGATGATGTGCACATCGGCGACTTTGCCGGCTGGGGCATGCGGATCGGGTTCGAGCACGGTGGTGCCGTAACCCATCGTGTGCGCCGCCATCACGAAGTAGCGCCCCAGCTGACCGCCGCCGACGATGCCCAGCATCGCGGGCGGGGTGATGAGTGTGTCGATGCCGACGTTCGAGCTCATGTCAGGCGGGCGGCAGGGTGCTGGTGCTGGCCTGGTGATGACGTGCGCTGCGGTACTCAGTGAGTTTGGTGGCCAACGCGTCGTCCGTGGCGGCGAGCAGTGCCACGGCAAACAGCGCAGCGTTGGTGGCGCCTGCCTCGCCGATCGCGAACGTGGCGACCGGGATTCCGGCCGGCATCTGGACGATGGAATACAGGCTGTCCTGCCCGGCGAGGTGGCGGCCGGGCACGGGTACGCCGAGGACGGGGACGGTGGTCTTCGCGGCGAGCATCCCCGGCAGGTGAGCGGCACCGCCGGCACCAGCGATGATCGCCCGCATTCCGCGTGGCCCGGCCGCCTCGGCGAACGCGAACATCTCGTCGGGCATGCGGTGTGCGGACAACACCTGTGCTTCGTGGGCGACGCCGAACTCGATCAGTACGTCGACCGCCTTGCTCATGGTCGCCCAATCGCTGGACGACCCCATCACCACTGCGACGAGGGGAGTGCTCACCTGTTCAGTCTGCCCGATGGAGAGGGTCAGACCGCAGCGCCGGCGCGTTCGCCGTCGACGACAGCGGCGTGTGCCCGGCGTGGGGCCACACAGTCGCCGATGCGCTCGACACTGACACCGGCTGCCTTGAGATCGTTGTAGAGCCATTCCACCGGGTTCGGCGGTATGGCGAGCACGAGCCAATCGGGGCGGCGGGTGTGGTTGGCACCCGTCGGGTGGTGCAGCAACGTGAGTTCCCCGTCGGCGAACCCCATCGGCACCAGGTCGGTCGACTGGACAATGCCCTTGGCGTGGGCACGCATCCACCAGTTCTCCATGTCGAGTGTGATGCCCAGGTCTTGGCCCACCACCATGCCCGGGGTGACGATCTCCACCTGGCAGCCGCGGTCGGCCAGCAACTCGGCGACGGAGGTGGCGTGATGGAAACCGATTTCGTCGACGACCACGACCGCACCGGTCGGTTCGGCACTGCCATCGAGCACCCCGCGCACGTCGGCGACGTTCACTGCGTCGCCCGCCACCCACCACGGCCTGGAGGGTTCGGCACCGGTGGCAACGATGACGTGGTCGGGCTTGCGGTCCTCGACGAGACCGGGCCACACGCCGACCCCGTACTCGAACTTCACGCCCAGGCGCTGCGCTTCGGTGACCTGGTTGCGCACGATGTCGCCGAACTCGGCCCGGTTGGGTACCGAGGCCGCCAGACGCACTTGCCCGCCGGGCAGAGCGTCCTTCTCGAACACGGTGACGTCGTGTCCGTTGCGTGCTGCAGCGATCGCGGCCTGCAGACCGGCGGGGCCGGCACCCACGACCATCACGGTCTTGGGCTTGCTGGTGATGCGGACGGCGCCCACGCCCTCACTCTCGCGCCCGGTGCGCGGGTTCTCGATGCAGCCGAGCCAGCGGTTGAGGCCCATACGGCCCACACACTCCTGGTTGCACGACAGGCACAGCCGGATGTCGTCGGTGACACCGGCACGGGCCTTGGCCGCGAAGTCGGGGTCGGCGATCTGGGCACGGACGATGCCGACGAGATCGCAGTGGCCGTCGGCCAGAGCGCGCTCGGCCTGCAGCGGATCCTTGAAGCGACCGACACCGACGACGGGGATGTCGACGGCCTTGCGGAACGCTGAGGGGATGAACAGCGCATACCCGGGCGGGATGTGCATGCTGGCCTCGATCATGAACAGGCTGCTGGTGGCCACACCGATCGAGGTGTTGATGTAGTCGACCTGCCCGGTGGCTTCCGCGATCTGTGCAACGCGCACTGCGTCGTCGATGGTGGTGCCACCCTCGATCAGTTCGTCACCACACAGGCGTACACCAAGGGCCAGGCGGTTACCGATCACCTTGCGCACGGCGGCGACGATCTCGACCAGCAGACGTGCTCGGTTCTCAATGCTGCCGCCGTATTCGTCGGTGCGGAAGTTGGTGGCCGGGCTGAGAAAGCCGCGCACGATCGATGAATGCGAGCACTGCAGTTCGATGCCGTCGAAGCCGCCCTCGGCACAATGTTCGGCGACGAGTGCGTAGCCGGCGACGATCTCATCGATCTCGGCGGCACTGACCGCTTTGGGCACTTCGCGGAACAGTGGGTCGGCAACCGCCGACGGCGCCCACACCGGCAGGCGTGAATACATCGACGATGCCTGTCCGCCGTTGTGGTTGATCTGTGCGAACACCGGCACACGGTGACGGTGCACGGCCTCGGTGATCTCCTTGTAGCCGGGGATCACGTCGCGGTGAAAGCCGTGGATCAGTTTCTCGTACGGCCAGTCGGTCGGGTGGGTGCTGTGTTCCTCGGTGATGATCAGTCCAGCGCCACCAGCGGCCCGGGCCCCGTAGTAGGCCGCGTGTTGTGCCGTCGGCTTTCCGTCGCGCGCGTAGTTGGTGAGGTGCGCGCTGAACACGATGCGGTTGCGAGCAGTGACCGGCCCGAGTTGCAGTGGTGTCCAGAGGTAGCGGTACGCCATCGGGATGAATCTACAGAAGCGAGCGCTCCACCTTGGATTCGTCGGTGACGACCACGTATCGCGCGCCCGCGCGCGGGGGTCGCGTATCGTGTCCGCGTGCAAGACTTGAGTGGGAAGGTCGCCGTCGTCACCGGCGGGGCCAATGGAATCGGGCGAGCGCTTGCTCGTCGCTTCGCCTCCGAGGGCATGCACGTCGTACTCGCCGACCTCGACGAGGTGGGCATGCGTGTGGTCGAGGCTGAGCTCTCCGAGCAGGGCACGCAGGTGCTCGCGGTGCGCTGCGACACGTCGCAGGAGGCCAGCGTGCACGAACTGGCCGAGGCCACGCTGCAGCGCTTCGGTGCCGCCCATGTGTTGTGCAACAACGCCGGCGTGGTGGGTAAGGGCGATCCGTGGACTGGCCCGATGAGCACCTGGGAATGGGTCGTGGGCGTCAACCTCTACGGCGTGATCCACGGCATCCGCGCCTTCCTGCCGATCATGCAGGCGCAGGGCGAAGGGCACATCGTCAACACCGCTTCGATGGCCGGCCTGGTGGCGCTGCCCGGTGCCGCGCCCTACAACGTCACCAAGTCGGCGGTCGTTGCGCTCAGCGAGGGGCTGTTCATCGAACTGAAGGCCGGCGGTTCGCCTGTGCGGGTCAGCGCGCTGTGCCCCGGGTTCGTGAAGACCGGGCTGGCCGACAACCAGCCCTGGCTCGATCGCCACGGTGACGAACCGGCGCCCACCACCGACCAGTTCCGCCAAATGATCGACGAGTTCATGCGCGACGGTGTCGAGGCGGGTATCGACCCAGCGGCCGTGGCCGACGAGGTAGTCGCCGCGATCCGTGAGGAACGATTCTGGATCCTCACCCACGACGACATGCGTCAGATGCCGGTCGAGCGGATGATGCGCGCCGCTGCGCAGGAGAACCCAGCCTGATGGCCGCCAGCAAGCCGCGCAAGGGAGGTACTCGCACGTCGGCATTTGGTGTGGGCAAGCGTGAAGGGCACGACTCGTCGCCGTTCTACGAGCGTTTCCACGCGCCGGAGGTCAGCACCGACGACACCATTGCCGCGCCGATCGTGCTCGACCGGATCATCGTCGGCGATGCACGCGACATGCGCGACATTGCCGACAACTCCGTCGCGTTGGTGGTCACCTCGCCGCCGTACTACGCCGGGAAGGCCTACGAGGAAGCGCTCGGCGAAGGGCACATCCCGGCCAACTATGTTGACTACCTGTTGATGCTGCGCGATGTGTTCGCCGAGTGCGTGCGCGTGTTGCAGCCCGGTGGTCGCATCGCGGTGAACGTGGCCAACCTCGGGCGTCGCCCCTACCGCTCGCTCGCCGCCGACGTGACGACGATCCTGCAGGACGAATTGCTGTTGTTGCTGCGCGGCGAGATCGTGTGGGTCAAGCAGCGTGGCGCTGCGGGGAACTGCGCATGGGGCAGCTTCCAGCGTCCTGGGAACCCCGTCCTGCGCGACCTCAGCGAGCGGGTGATCATCGCGTCGAAGGGTCGCTTCGATCGTGCGGTCGACGCGAAAGAGCGCGCCAAGCGAGGCCTGCCGTCGGTCAGCACGATGAGTCGTGACGAGTTCATGGAAGCCACTGTGGACGTGTGGGAGATCCCGCCGGAGAGCGCGGCTCGTGTCGGTCATCCCGCTCCGTTCCCGGTCGCGTTGCCCGAGCGACTGATCCACATGAACACCTATGCAGGTGAGTTGGTGCTCGATCCGTTCATGGGTTCGGGCACCACGGCGGTCGCCGCCGTTCGCACAGGTCGACACTTCATCGGCTACGACACCGACGCCGGGTATGCGGCCGCCGCAACCGCTCGAGTGGAACGCGAACATGAGCTGCCGCAGGTGCAGTTGAGCGCCACGGACGGCCGGGTGACCGAACCGCTCGCGGGTGGCTGGGCCACGAAGGATGTAGCCCGATCCTTGCTCGCCGATGCGGGCTTCACCGACATCAGCGACGATGCCAAAGTCGTGCAGGGCGTGCAGCCCACGCTGTCGGCACTCGACCGCAAGGGCCGCCGCTGGTGGTTCGAGGTCGTCGGTGGCCGCACGTCGAACCGTCCGGGCGCGCAGCGCGCCGAACTGTTGTGGCGGGCCATCGCCAAGGGTGCGGTGGTGCATTCGGTCGATCCCGGCGCCCGCTTCGGCGTGCTCACCACGGGCCTGCCCTCGGCGGCATCCGGTGGCGCGGCGCTGAAGGCGGTCACCGGCCCGAAGCAACCCGTCGCCGTGGTGGTCGACCTGCTGGCCGACGATGTGGTCGCCGTGCTGAGGGCTGCCGGTCGCTAGAGCAGGTCGACCTGTCGCGCTGTGCGGTTGACCTCGCCGATCGCGTGACTATAATTCTGGTCATGTCTGACGTCTTGCCGCTCGCAGAAGTGAAGGCCAAGTTCTCGGAGATGGTGGATCGTGTCGAGCTGCAGCACGATCGCATCACGGTCACTCGCAATGGTCGGCCAGCGGCGGTGTTGATCAGTGCCGACGACCTCGCAGCGATCGAGGACACGCTCGAGCTGCTCTCGGACCCCACTGCGATGGCCGAGATCCAGCAGGCCCGGCGGGAAGTCGAGGCGGGCAACACGGTGTCGGCCGACGAGATTCGCGCGAAATATCTCCGACAGTGACCGAACCGGTCTGGGCTCTGCGCCTCGCGGCGTCTGTCGAGCGGCAACTCGCCCGTCTTCCCGAGCGAGTTGCCGCGGCAGTCGTCGAGTTCATGGTCGGGCCGCTGTGCGGCAACCCTCGCCGGGTCGGGCACCCGTTGCAGCATGAATTGGCAGGACTGTGGTCCGCCAGGCGGGGTGCGTATCGAGTGGTGTACGAGATCGACGACGCAATATCGACCGTGACCGTGCTGCGCATCGAGCACCGCTCCGACGTGTACCGCCCTCGCTGATGCGCCTTGCTCAGTGGTGGGTGACGTAGAGCCCCGGTTTGCCGGCGGCGAGGTGGGCGCCGACGCCGACGATCACTGCCGGGAGGAGCGCATTCCAGCCGAACTGTTCGACGCTGAGCACCAGGCCGGTCAACACCACGCCGGCCGCTGACGAGAAGGCCGCGACCGAACCGGTGGTGGCCAGCAGTGGGCCCGACACACTCAACCCAGGGGCGATCGCCCCGCCCAGCGTGCCGCCCATCACGAACAGCGGCAGCACCTCGCCGCCGACGAAGCCGGTGCCGAGGGCAATCAGCGTGAAGACCAACTTCAGCAACGGTTCGTACCAGTGCACGTGCAACCCGGCGAAGGCCTGGTTGAGCAGCGGTGTGGACAGACCGAGGTAGCCGCGGCCCACCAGCGCAGCCAAGCCGATGGTGGCGGCCGCGCCGATGATCGGTCGGGCCGGTGGCCACTTGACCCAGTGGCCCATACGCCTCTTCACGAGGTGTAGCGCCCACACGAACACGCGGGCGAGCAGGCCGAACGCTGCGCCAGCGAGCAGCAGTTTGAACGGCAGCGACCACGACAGCGACAACGCCGGCAGGTGGGGTCTGGCGCTCATCGAGTAGCCGAGCGCGTCGACCGCCCACTTGGCGGTGAACGCCGAGACGATCGACGGCAACAGTGCCCGCCAGCGATGTTTGCGCGTCATTTGCAGAGCGAAGGCGACACCGGTGAACGGCACGGCGAACACACCGCCCCAGCCGCCGGCGAGCGAGGCGATCACGAGGGTGCGACGGTCGACGTTCGACAGACGGCCGAGGCGTGCTGCGGTGTCAGTCGCGGAGCCGGCCATCTGCAGCGCTGCGCCTTCACGGCCCACGGAAGCACCGGCGAGGTGCCCGAGCACCGATCCGCCCCAGATCATCGGGGCCATGCGGCTGGGCACACCGTGGGTGAAGATGTGGCCCTGCTCGATCACGTAGGGCGTGCCACCCTTCGCGTGCCCGCCCCAGTAGTGGTACACCGCGCCCACCGCCAGGCCCACCAACGGCAGCAGCCACAGCAGCCAAGCGTGGGCGACGCGGGTGCGAGTGGCCCAGTCGAGCCCCTTCAAGAAGCTGAACGAGATCGCCCCGGTGAGTGCCCCACCGATGGCTGCGAAGAGCAGCAGACGAAGTCGGGCGAGCACACGGGCAGGCTAGCCAGACGCGTCGCACCCCGTCCGTAGGATGTGACCACCATGGACGAGTTGGATCTGGCATCACTGAACCCCGACCAGCTCGACGCGGTGGTGCACCGGGGTGGCCCGCTGCTGGTCGTTGCCGGGGCGGGGTCGGGCAAGACCCGTGTGCTCACGCACCGCATCGCCCACCTCGTGCACGAGGGTGTGCCGCCGTCGTCAATCTTGGCCATCACGTTCACCAACAAGGCCGCCAGTGAAATGAAGCACCGTGTGTCGGCGCTGGTCGGCCCAATGGTGAAAGCGATGTGGGTGTGCACGTTCCACTCGGCATGCGTGCGCATCCTGCGTGCCCACGCCGAAGTGCTCGGCTACCCGCGCACGTTCAGCATCTACGACCAGGCCGATGCCCAGCGTCTGGCCGGCTACGTCATCCGCGATCTCGGCCTCGATGCCAAGCGCTTCCCGCCCCGCGCTGTGCACGGTCAGATCAGCCTGTGGAAGAACGAACTGACCACGCCCGATCAGGCCAAGGCTCAGGCCGACAACCCGTTCACCCGCAAACACGCCGAGGTCTACGCCGACTACCAGGCCCGGCTGTTGAAGGCCGGAGCGATGGACTTCGACGATCTGCTGATGAAGACCGTGCAGTTGTTCCGCGAACACGGTGAGGTACTGGCGCACTACCAGCAGCGCTTCAAGTACGTCCTCATCGACGAGTACCAGGACACGAACACCGCCCAGAACGAGATCGCCCTCTCCTTGTCCAAGGGCCACCAGCAGATCACCATCGTCGGCGACGGCGACCAGAGTGTCTACGGGTGGCGCGGGGCGGATGTACGCAACATCTTGTTGTTCGAGGATGCGTTCGACGACGTCACCACGATCGTGCTCGACCAGAACTACCGCAGCACGCAGACGATCCTCGACGCGGCGAACGCGGTCATCAAGAACAACCCGGATCGCAAGGAGAAGCACCTCTGGAGCGAGAAGGGCGGCGGCGATCGCATCGTGCGCTTTCACGCCGAGGACGAGGGCGACGAGGCGATGTTCGTGGCCCGCACGATGCAGAACCTGCAGCGCGAGTCGCACGTGATGTGGAACGAGATGGCGGCGTTCTACCGCACGAACGCGCAGAGCCGAGTGCTCGAAGAGGCATTGATTCGGATGGGCGTGCCGTACAAGGTGGTCGGCGGTACGCGCTTCTACGACCGGCGCGAGGTGAAGGACGCGATGGCGTACCTGCGTGCCGTCGTCAACCCTGCCGACGAGGTCAGCGTCAAGCGTGTACTCAACGTGCCCAAGCGTGGTGTCGGCGACACCAGCGTGGCCAAGATCGATGCGCTGGCCAACGCCACCGGCAGCACGTTCACCGAGGCGATGCGTCAGTCGCAGGAGGCGGGCCTCACAGGGAGTGCTGCGCGTGGTGTCGAGAGCTTCGTGCGCGTACTCGACGAGATGACGTCACTGGCGCAGCAGGAGGGCACCGGGCCAGGGGAACTCCTGCAGGCCGTGCTCGACCGCAGCGGGTACCTCGCCGAACTCGAGGCCGATGAGTCGGTGGAGGCGGCCGGCCGGCTGGAGAACATCGGCGAGTTGATCGGCTCGGCGCGCGAGTTCACCCGCATCGACGAGTTCCTCGAACAGGTGGCACTGGTTGCCGACACCGACGAACTCGATGACGACCAGAAGGTCGTGATGATGACCCTGCACAGCGCGAAGGGTCTCGAATATCCGGTGGTGTTCCTAGTGGGGATGGAGGAGGGGCTGTTCCCGAACAGCCGCTCGCTCACCGAACCGACGCAGATGGAGGAGGAACGGCGGCTCGCGTATGTGGGCATCACCCGCGCGCAACGCAAACTGTTCGTCAGCCATGCCTGGAGCCGGCAACTGTTCGGCACCACCAACTACAGCCCGCCGTCACGGTTCCTCGATGAAATCCCGCCCGACCTCGTGGAACACAAGGGTGCCGTCGGTGGTCGTTCAGGCGGAGGTCGTGCCAGCTACCGCCAACGCGACTCATGGTCGTCGGGTTCACCGTCGCCTCCGCCCGCATCTCGGCGGTCGGTCAGCAGCTTCGACCCCGACGACGATTTCGGCTCCGAATCCCATCGCGAGCGGGTCGTCGAGGCAGCGATGAGCGCTGGCCGCCAGCCCACTCAGGCGAACTCCCAAGAGTTGGGGCTGCGAGTGGGCGACGATGTCGAACACCCGGCCTTCGGTGAGGGTGTGATCCTCGAAATCCGTGGCCAGGGCGACAAGGCCGAGGCCACGATCCGCTTCCGTGGGGTGGGGACGAAGCATTTGTCACTGGCGTGGGCACCACTCAAGCGGATCTCAGCTGATTGAATGTTTTGATGCCGTTCGCGTTGCGTCATCACGACCCGGAGACGCTGCAGCGCCGCCGCCGGTTGAGTCGTACGTGGGCCGGAATCGTGGTGGTGTGGTCGCTGATCCGCACGGTCATCGTGTGGGCGGCGGTCGGTGACTACGGCCTGAACCCCTGGATCTACCTGTCGCTCGACCTCACTGCGGCAGTGATCGACGCGCTCAGCACGCCGCGAATGGTGCTCAACTTCATTGATGATCACATGCGCAAGGCGATTGAGTGGGCGCTGATCTCGTTGGTCGTGTTCATCATCCCCGACCTCTACATCTTCCTCGGCACGCGTACGTTGCCCAAGCGCATCATCCTCGTGATCTGCGCCATCATCGGGCTGACGTTGACGGTCGGGGTCTACGGCGTGACCCGCAAGATCAAGAAGGGCCGGGCGCTGCGTGCCGCCGCTCTTGCTGCCGAGGACTGCGGAACTTAGAACCGACCCCTTCGCGCGTGTTTGAATGGGGGCCATGAAGGCAGCCATCCTGTTCGAGAGTCTCACCGGCAACACGCGTAAGGCCGCTGAACTGATCGCCACCAACCTGCAGCAGGAGGGCTGGGGCATCACCGGTGTGTGCCCCGTGCGCCGCCCGGAGATGGCAGCCATCCAGGATGCCGACATCGTCATCATCGGCACATGGGTGCACGGTCTGTTCGTCGTCGGTCAGCAGCCGTGGGGTCTGGGCGCCATCGGCCACCTGCCCGCGATCAAGGGCAAGCTGGCGGCCACGTATTGCACGTTCGCGTTGAACCCGGGTAAGACCCTCGATCGCCTCGACGCCACGGTCAGCTACCTGGGCGCGAACGTCATCGGCGGTCTCGCACTGAACCGCGCCAAGCTGCGCGACCACACCGAAGAGTTCGCCGCTCGTCTGACGGCGAACATCCCCAGCTCGACCTGAGTCGATCGCCGGGCAGTTAAAACGGCTCTACGCGGCCAACGCTGGGTGGCGGCCTCTGATTCTGTCGGTGGGGACGGTAGTCCATTGGATGCCGCAGCCGAGGAGTAGGCGGCGGCGATAGTTGTCGTAGTTGCGGTAGCCGTGGCTGATTCTGCGGATCTTCTCGATGACGAGGTTGACGGCTTCTGTGGGTCCGTTCGAGGCGCCGCCGGTCG
>CAEZYF010000028.1_pt1 | contig 43260 bp, 44 predicted proteins | sample 7265441 | NCBI WGS metagenome assembly CAEZYF01 (sample SAMEA6813927, study PRJEB35770) | freshwater metagenome | biome: Freshwater; feature: Freshwater reservoir; material: water | place: Czech Republic | collected 2017-04-14 | depth 30m m | reverse complement strand
GCGTGGGAATCGTCGTCGAACGGGATCATCGCCAGTACCGGGCCGAAGATCTCGTCGCGGGCGAGTGGTGATTGGTTGTCCACGTCGGCGAAGACGGTGGGTTCGATGAAGTAGCCGTCGGCGAACTCACCGTGGAGGCGTTGCCCGCCGGCAGCCAGTCGCCCGTGCCCGTCGGTGGTGGCAAGTTGGATCGTTGCCATGATCCGATCGCATGACGCGGCGTTGACAACCGGCCCCATCCGGGTGCCGGCCATGAGCGGGTCGCCGACCACGAGTCCGCCGACGGCGGCAACCACGCGCCGGACCACCTCGTCGTAACACGACCGCTGCACGAGCACACGGGTGCCAAGCAGGCATCCCTGTCCGCTGAGGCTGGCGACCGCACCGATCGTGTGTGGCAGCGCTTCGTCGAGGTTCGCATCGTCGAAGATGATGTTCGCTGACTTGCCACCGAGTTCGAGACCGACGGGCGTGAGGTGTTCGAGCGCCGAGGCGAGCACCTTGCGGGCCGTGCCACCGCTGCCGGTGAAGTGGATCTTGTCGACACCGGGGTGGCGGCACAGTGCCTCGCCACCCTCCGGGCCACTGGGGACCACGTTGACGACCCCTGGCGGAAACCCCGCATCGAGGAACAGTTGGCCCATCTCCAGCGCAGCGTAGGGAGCGAGTTCCGGTGGCTTGATGACGAGGCAGTTGCCGGCCGCCAACGCCGGCGCGGCGGTCATGCCGATGGCACTGATCGGGCCATTCCAGGGGATGATCACGGCGACCACGCCGTAGGGCTCGTGCATCGTGTAGTCGAGTGCCGGTGCGGGCCATGTCGGCACCACTTCGCCGCCGATCTTGTCGGCCCACCCCGCGTTGTAGCGGAACAGGTCGGCCGCCTTGGCAGGCATGTAGCGGGCAACGGTGATCGGAGTCGCGTTGTCGATCACGTTCAACTGGCTCAGGCGCTCGCTGTGCTGGTCGAGCAGCGCGGCGTAGGCCAACAGCAGATTGCGACGCTTGTCGCCGGTGAGCGCCCGCCATGCGGGCAGTGCCTCGCGAGCGGCGCGCACGGCATCGTCGATCTCGGCGACACCGGCCTGCGGGACGTCGCCGGTGGCCGCTCCGGTGGCCGCGTACACATGCCGGAACCGTCCACCGGTGGAATCCGTGACTCGCTGATCACCGATGAGGAGTGCCGGTTCACGCAGCAACTCAATGGGCGCGGGCGACATCGTGCTGCTCACCGGATCTCCTTCCGACAGCGGCACCGACCCCAGCGGGTGCCCCCGAACACCGTATCGTAATGCACTATCATAGGACACGTATCATCGCCCGCGATCGAGGAGAGCCATGACGCCCGGAGCACCCCGCATCACCCCCTTGACGTACGACGAACTCGATGACGACGGCCGCGAGTTGCTGTTGGGGATGATCCACAACGACGAAGGGACGATCCGCGCCCGCACCGCCGCCGACCCCGTCCCGAGCTTCATCGGCACGATGCTCCGGCACCCCCGGCTGTTCCGCAAGTGGGCGCCGTTCGGAGGAGCGCTGCTCATGCGCGGGAAGATCCCCGTCCGCGATCGCGAACTCGTCTGCCTCCGGGTCGCCTGGTTGTGCCAAGGCAGCATGGAGTGGAGCGAGCACGTCAAAATCGCTCACGCCGAGGGGTTCACCACCGACGACGTCGAGCGCGTCACGCTCGGTCCGGATGCCGCCGGCTGGGCTGACTCAGACCGCATCGTCCTGAGGGCCGTCGACGAACTGCACACCACCGGCACCATTACCGACCCAACCTGGGCGGCACTCGCCGAACGGTACGACCAGCAGCAGCTGATCGAGTTTCCGACACTCGTCGGCAACTACACCACCACGGCGTATGTCCAGAACGCCCTTCGGGTCCAGTTCGACTCACGCACCGGCGGCCTTGCCGCCCGCTGACCTCCACCGGCGGTACAACTAGCCCGCCCGGGTTGGCCATCCCACGCAGACGGGTCCAGTTCAGCTACGCACCGAGCAGCGCCAGCGGGACGACAGCGATGCCGTCCTTGCGGCGGTAGGCCGTCGGGCCGGTGGTGATCACGACAGCGTCGACAAGGTCTCCGCCGAGGCGCTCACGGAGCCAGACAAGATGCTTCACATCATCGTCGTCGATGCTGCCCGACAGCTTCACCTCGAAGGCAACGATCCCGTTGTCGCCTTCGACGATGAAGTCGACCTCGTGATCACCGTTCCGAGTGCGCAAGTGCGCGACGTGGGCGCCGGTCGCCTGCGCAGCGGTGCGCACTGTCAACGCCACGAGCGACTCGAACAGGTTGCCGAGCAGCGATCCGTCATTGGGTAGGGCAATGCCACCGCGGTCGCCGCGGAGCAGGTGCGTCTTGTTGCGCTGCAGTAACCGCACGGCGAGAGCGGGGTCGGCGATGTGGTGTTTCGGCGATGAAGCGAGACGCGTGAAGTGGTTGCGGCCGGGCAGCCATGCTTCGAGCGGGTCGAGGATGCGCAACTGGGTGAGCAGCTCTGTGTAGTTGCTGGTGGTGGTCTTGGCCGGTTTGTTGTCCAGTCCAGCGGTCGCCGAGTCGCGCAGCTGTTCCCACGATGCCGTGGTGGCAGTGCCGGCGGCATAGGCGCGCAACCAGGCCCGTACGGCAGCAGGTCGGCGGACAGTGAACCCCGCCTCGGCGAGGTCGTGATCGACAATGCGGTCCAGATAGCTGTCGAGGGCCGCTGTGCAGGCCCGGTCGCCCAGGGCGCGGATGCCAGGGAAGCCCGAGACGATGATCTCGTCGACATAGTCGGCCAGTGTGAGTTCGGAGTGACCGCGGACCTGTTCGTGGTCGCCGGCCAGGAGTCGTGCCACCGACACCGGGGCGTCAGCGGCGAGCCGTTCGGCCAGGCACAGCGGCCGCATGCGCAAGGTGACGATCCGCCCGGCCCCCGAGTGGGTACCGGCGTTCGGCGCGGAGCCGGTGAGCAAGAACCGACCACCGGTCGGCTGTTCGTCGACGAGCCGTCTGACCGCATCCCACACAGCAGGGACGCGCTGCCATTCGCCCAACAACACGGGAGCCTTGTCGTCGGCAACGATCCGCGGGTCGGCGTGGACGACATCGGCGACGGCCGCATCGTCGAGCCGGCGCACAGTCGCGCAGCGGCGGGCAGCAGTCGCGGTCTTGCCAACGGCCTTCGCGCCGTCGAGCAGGATTGCCGGCAGGTCGCCGAAGAGCGCGTCGAGTTCGCCGTCGACCACGCGCGGCGCATAGGAGTTCATGGGAAGGAGATCCCGCGTCATGAACGCTGACGCTACTATTCGCCGCCATCAAACGCTACCAATAGCCGCTTGCAAACGAGACGATTCGCCGGACTCGCAACACGGCCGAATCGGTTACGTCCCTGGTCAGTGGGCCGCAAGGGGCACCTCGCGCGCAGCGGCGGCGAAGTGACGTCCGAGCGCCCAAACCACCCCAAGGAACCAATAAACTATACAAGCACCTTCGATATTGGTATGTTTGTGGCGTTCTATGAGGAGCTTCACACGAGTAAGCACACTCGATCCCGTGCCAGGTGACATCGTCATCCTGTTGCGCCGGATCGACATGGCCGCCGGTGCCGAGGCGCGTCACCTCGACCAACTTCCGCGGCTGCTTGGTGCTCTGCAGGAACAGGCGCGCATCGAGTCGGTGACCGCCTCGAGCGCGATCGAGGGTGTGCACGTCGCCGATGGGCGGGTGATCAATCTCGTGTCGGGGAGTCCGCAGCGCATTCGCGACCGCAGCGAAGCCGAGTTCGCCGGCTACAGCGCCGCTCTCGACTACCTCAACAAGCAGGACCCAGGCGAACTCACCGTCGGATTGGTGCTGCACCTTCATCGACTGCTGTTCTCCTGGACCGACGGACGCGGCGGCGGCTTCAAGGGCGAGGACAACCTGGTCATCGATCGCCACCCGGACGGCAGCACGAGCACCCGATTTGCCCCGGTCGGTTGGCTGGAGACACCGTTCTACATGGACGAGCTCGTAGCCCGTACCAACACTGCGCTCGGTGACAACGAGACCCATCCCGTGCTGGTGATCGCCGCGTTCGTGCTCGACCTGCTCTGCATCCACCCCTTCGCCGATGGCAACGGACGCGTTGCACGGCTCGCCACCACTCACCTGCTCCAGCGAGCCGGCTACGGGGTCGGCAAGTACGTCAGCGTGGAACAACTCATCTACGAAACGAAGGACGAGTACTACCGGTCGCTCGCAGCATCGACGAACGGCTGGTTCGACGACGGACAACACACCGCGTGGCCGTGGGCCAGCTATCTGCTCGGACGACTTGACGCCGCCTACGCACGTTTCGGAACGCGCATCGCCGCCGGGAAGGGCAGCGGAACCAAACAGGACCGGGTGCGCGACTTTGTGCTGCTGCACGCCCCGACCCCGTTCACCATCGCCGACATCCGCAGAACCGTCCCCGACATCAGCGACAACACCATCCGGCTCGTTCTCAGTGAACTGAGGAACGAAGGCCTGATCGCCAACGACGGCACCGGTCGCAGCGCGAGCTGGCACCGAGTCGGCGCTTGAACGACTCTGCCGACCGCTTCCGCCCGCCCGAGCGGCACGTAGCCCGCCCGTTCGGACAAACAGGGTGCCCACCAGCACTCCGCGACAGTTATGCCGCGGGTTCTGACCCGCCCCCATGCCCCTCGGGGGCGGAGCGAAACTCTGAGACCCAACAGGCGTATTGCCTGGTTCCATGGCCGGTTACGTGAAACGGCCGAATCGGTTACGTCCATGGTCAGCGGTCCCGGCAGAAACCAGCATTCTCGACAACGTCCGCGATGACGTCGTCACGAAACTCCACTTCATGGTGCTCATAAACATCCGCTGGCTGATCCTCGTAAACATCCACTTCATGGTGCTCGTACTCATCCAGTTCAATCGACATTGTCCCTGGTAGTGTGTGCCGATGGCGATTTCCGCTGATCAGCTCGTCGAACGCCGCATACTTGCCGTCCTCCACCAGCGTGCTGCGGATGAGCCGGTGGTCGCGCTCCACGGCCCGCGATCCGTCGGCAAGTCGACCGTGCTCGCCCAGTTCGCCGCCGCACGAGGTGTACCGGTCATTGACTTCGACGACGCCGAGATCCGTGAGGCGGCGACCCGCAACCCGAGCCTGGTCGCCAACGGAAGCAAGCCGGTCTGCATCGACGAGTACCAGAGGGCCCCGGAGATCCTCGATGCACTCAAGGCACGCCTCAACAAGGAGCACTCCACCCCAGGGACAGCGGTGCTCACCGGGTCGACCCGCCATGATGCGCTGCCGCGCACCGCGCAGGCGCTCACCGGTCGCCTGCACTCGCTCGCACTGCTGCCGCTGTCCCAGGGTGAACTCATCGGTACGTTCGAGAACTTCATCCCCGGTCTGCTCACCGACCCGACCGCCGCAGTCGCCGCCCACCCGGCGTCAAGGACGACCCGCAACGAGTACATCACGATCGTGACCCGCGGCGGGTTCCCACTCGCCGTGAGCCGCAGCGAGGCAGCACGGCAGCGGTGGTTCGACGACTACCTCCGCCAGAGCATCGAACGTGACGTCGTCGAGCTCTCCCGTGTCCGTGAACGGCAAGTGCTGCGCACGGTGCTCGAACGGCTCGCTGGGCAAACCGCCCAGCTGCTCAACGTCGCCAAGCTCGGCGCGGGCATCGGCGCCAACATCAAGACAGTTGAGTCGCACGTGCGGCTGCTCGAGGATCTGTTCCTGGTCCAACGGCTCAACGCGTGGGGAACGACATTGCGGGCTCGCGCACAGCGGCAGCCAAAGATTCACGTCGTCGATGCCGGCCTGGCCGCTCGTCTGCTACGTCTCAGCCCGGCCAAGCTGGCCCGGCTGGACTCGACGGCGCTCACTGACTTCGGGAACCTGCTGGAGACGTTCGTCGTTGGCGAGCTACGCAAACAGGTCTCCTGGATGGATGACGCCGTCACTGTCGGGCATTGGCGCACGGGCAACGACCAAGAGGTCGACTTCGTCATCGAGACCGACGACGGGCGGGTCATCGGGTTCGAGGTGAAGGCCAGCCAGACCGTGCCCGGCACCGACCTCAAGGGCCTGCGGGTCCTGCGCGACGCCCTCGGCGACCGATTCGTCGCCGGGGTCGTACTGTCGATGGGTACCCGGTCATACACGTACGAGGACCGCATTCATGTCTGCCCCGTCGATCGGTTGTGGCAGACCGTCTGACCTCCCCGGCGCAGCGCGCATCGCCATCGCCCGCGACCGCATCGCCAACGCCCCACCCGGCACCACAGCCGCCTAACGCGGACAGACTCAGCCAGCCGCCCCACGGGGCGGCATTGGCGCGCCCGCACACACGCCGAGCATCCGGTTCAGATGAACCGACCGGTTCCACCCGCCCGAGCGGCACGTAGCCGGCCCGTTCAGACACACAGGGTGGGCCAGTTCCAGTGATCAGCGCGCGGTGCAGGCAACTCCCCACGCGTGCGGGGAGGACACGAGCTCTTAACGAGTTAAGAGCTGGGGGTCCGGAACCGCCTCTGAATCAACCCACCCGAACCGAATCTGTCTCAATCCGCTTGACAGGTTCCGAGGTCACCTTCCACCCGAACGTCACCGGCCCAGAACGCGCCTACACCCACTACAGCATTCCCCTCGCCAGCGCCTGCCACCCCACCTGGTGGGGCGCCACCTGCGAGATCCGCATGAACCCCACCAGCGACCACGACACCAACATCGGCGAACACCTGCGCTCACTCCCCGCCGACGACGACCGCTACGCCAACAACTACAACCGCCGCCAGCGAGCCGAATCGGTCAACTCCTGGATCAAAGCCCAACTACCCGGCCGCCGCGCCCGCACCTACGGCCAAGCCAACCAACACGTCGACCTGATGTTCCTCGCCATCGCCCGCAACACACTCTCCGAGTTGCATTACCGCGACCGCATCGCGAACGCCCCACCCGGCACCGCCGCCGCCGCCGCCTAACCGGCACCAACCGCTGAACAGCCGCCCCACGGGGCGGCACTGGCGCGCCCGCACACCAGTCGAGCAGCCGGTTCAGATAAACCGACCGGCTCCACCCGCCTGATCGGCAAGTAGCCTGCCCGTTCAGACAAACAGGGTGCGCACCACGCCCCCGCAGCACTTATGCCGCGGGTTCTGACCCGCCCCCATGCCCCTCGGGGGCGGCGCGAAACTCTGAGGCCCAACAGGCGTAAGGCCTGGCTACGAGGCCGGTTACGTGAACCGGCCGAATCGGTTACGCCCCTGGTCAGGGGCCTGGTCAGCAACCTCGACAAGCACGCATCTCCGCTCCGCCGACCCGGATCACCGCATCGTCTCCAGGGCGAAATGCGCGCCGGAACTGGGTCAACATCAGACCAGCAGGCTCCGACGCACGATGCGTCAGTCGGACGTACCTGTGAAGGACGCCGTTCCGTCCTTCAACACCGCTACTCCACCGCTCGTGACGTCAAAGCGAACGGCTTGTCCCTCGGAGTTGCTGGTGCGTACCTCCAATACTTGGCCTGGGAACACAGGCGCCGCGAAACGCGCTGCCAAGGACGTGAGATCGGCTGGGTGGGCGCCGATCGCTCCCGCCACGGCGTACACCCCAACAGCCAGCGTGCACAGGCCGTGAAGGATCGGCCGTTCGAACCCGTTACTTGCGGCGGTCACCGGATCAACGTGAACTGGATGTCGGTCGCCCGTCAGCCGGTACAGCAGAGCAAGGTTCTCTGTCGTCCGTACGAGCACCGACCCTGTCGGTTCGAAAGGAGCGACATCGGAAACCTGCGGCCCGCTCTCGCCACCGAACCCGCCCATCCCGGGGAGGAAGATTGTGTACCCCAGCTCGAAATACGACGACCGAACGCCCAACTCCACGATCGCCGCGCGGCCCTTGTCCCACACCGCGTCTATCTGTGCGGTCATGGCGATGTCGGCGGTCGGCGGAAGGGGACTCAGCATGGCAAGGCGTTGGCCGACGTGCAGCGAACGTGTCCGGTCGTATGCGCCAAGGTTGCCGGCAGCTTCCACGGCCCAAAGACCGAGCGACGTCGCCAGCGACGGCAGAGGTCGCAGGCGCGTCTCCCACACCAGGTCGAGTTCATCGGCTGTTGCTCCCGCACAGAGGGCGTACAGGATCGTGGTTCGATCGTCGTAGCTGACGGTGCGGTGACCGAGCGACTGTCCGGAAAGTTCGGAGAGGATCATGGTGCCTACTTGAAAGCTGCGAGGCCGGTAATGGCCTGCCCAAGGATCAGCGTGTGGATCTCGTTCGTGCCTTCATACGTGTACACGGACTCGAGGTTGTTCATGTGGCGGATCACGGGGTACTCAAGCGTGATGCCGTTGGCCCCCAACACTGATCGGGCTTCGCGGGCGACCTCGAGTGCTTGGCGAACGTTGTCGAACTTGCCGAAGCTCACTTGGGCGGGAGTGATCAGGTGCTCGTCCTTCAGCCGCCCGAGGTGCAGCGCGACGAGCATCGCCTTGTTCACCGAAACCGCCATCTCCACAAGCTTGCGCTGAGTGAGTTGAAAGCCAGCAATGGGGCGACCGAACTGAACTCTCTCGCATGCGTAGGCGAGGGCTGATTCGTAGCAGGCGCGTGCTGCACCGACGACTCCGCACAGGATTCCGAACCGTGCTTCGTTGAGGCACGAGAGAGGACCTCGCATCCCCGCCACGTTCGGCAGCATTGCATCTGCGGGCAAGCGCAGATCGTCGAAGACAAGTTCTGACGTCACCGAGGCGCGCAGCGAACTCTTCTTGTGGATGTTGTTGGCCTTGAAGCCCGGCGCGTCTGTGGGCACGACGAAGCCTCTGACAGCATCCTCGGTTCGGGCCCATACGACCGCTACATCAGCGATTCCACCATTGGTGATCCACATCTTGGAGCCATTGAGAACCCAGTCCGTCCCGTCACGTCGCGCATGGGATCGCATGCTGCTGGGGTCGCTGCCAGAGTCGGCTTCGGTAAGGCCGAAGCACCCAATGGCTTCGCCTGCTGCCATGCGCGGAAGCCATTCGACTTTCTGCTCCTCCGAACCGAACGCCCAGATCGGGAACATGGCCAGGGAACCCTGGACGGATACGAAGGATCGGATACCCGAGTCACCTGCTTCCATCTCGAGACAGGCGAGCCCGTACGAGACGGCGCTGGTGCCAGCGCATCCGTACCCGTCGAGGTGCATGCCAAGGAGGCCGAGGGCACCCATCTCGGAAACGAGGTCTCGTGGGAAGACGCCTCGGTCGTACCAGTCGGAGATGCCGGGCAGCACGTGGTCCTCGACGAAGCGCCGAGCTGTTGCCTGGACGAGTAGCTCCTCAGGCGAGAGCAAGCGGGAGATGTCGAGCAAGTCGAGTGGGTCGACGCCACCGCCGACGTTGGTGTGTTGAAGTGGGGATGTGGACAGATTCACGCGGCGGACCTCTGGAGAAGGTTTCAGTGGGACAGGGTCTTGCGGGCTCGTTCGATGGCTTCGCGCCGAGCGTCCGAATCGAGCAGCCGCTTACGAGGGCCAGACCAGTGCTCTAGCTTTATCGGGCCGGCGTCGAGCGCGGTCAGCAACTCCTTGGTCGCGGCCACCGCGTCTTTGTCTCCGGCGCCGATCCGGGCGGCGATGTCGTTCACAGTCGCCATGAGCTCGTCATCGTCGACGGCCCGGGCGATCAAACCTCCTGTCACGGCATTCTCAGCGCTGATTGGGACGCCGAGCAGCAACTGCTTGATCGCAGGCGACGGGTAGTTGCGATGCAACAACGCGATCACGGCAGGGTTGTAGAGCAATCCAAGGCGCGTTGCTGGCACTTCGAACCTGGCTGAGCGAGCGGCAACGACGATGTCGGCTGACAATGCAAGATCGACCGCCGCCCCGAGACAGGGACCCTGAATCGCGGCGACAATCGGGAGACGGGAGCGCCGCAACGACGATGTGGCGCGGCCGACTGCCTCGTCAAAGGATAGGTCAGCTGCCGTGCCGGTCAGGTCGCGGAAGTCGGCTCCGGCGGAGAACACTGTTCCGTCGGCGGACAAGATCGCGGACCGGGCGCCGTTTCGTTCGGCCTCCCCGATCGACGCGACGAGCGCCTCGAGCGTGGCGAAGCTGAGCGCGTTACGACGTGCAGGTGCGGTGAGGCGAATCTCGGCGACATGGTTCTCACGGATCGTGAGGGTGACTGTCATGCCAGCAGTCCGGACCGTGAGGGGGGATGCACCCACCGCTTCAATACGGGAGACCGGTCGAAGCAGAGGACCTCCTCGAGACTCTCGGCAACTTCGAGCAGCAGGGCGTCCGTGTGCATCGGTGTCACCAGTTGGGCACCCACCGGCAGGTCTTCGACAAGGCCACACGCGACCGTCGCTGCTGGCGTTCCTGCGACGTTGAACGGCACGGCGAAGGGGAAGGCACCCCACAAGGCGTCCACGGGCTGTCCGTCAATGTCGCGAGGGCGTCGTCCGATCTCGAATGCAGGTGTTGCCACCGAGGGGGTAAGGACGAGGTCGACCGTGAGGAAGATGTCCGAGATGCGTTGCCGATAGATAGGGAGGTCACGTCGCGCTTGCTCGACGTCCGCAGGGTCCAGCCGAGCGGCGGCTTCGAGTGATCGGCGTTCGTACTCGGTCAGCCGATCGGGTTCGGCGAGCAAGTGTCCACGCTCGCGGCCCTCATCCTCGAGGACGAGAGGCCCGAACACTTCGTTCCATCCGCCCAGCGGAAGATCCATCTCGATGACCTTGTGCCCCAGTTGCTCGAGAAGGCCGGCAACCTGATCGAGAGACGTCCGAATCCCTGGGTGGACCGGTCGTCCTTCTGGCTGGGCGCAGTAGCCGATGACGAGTGGGCGCAGGAGCCTGCGGGGGTAGTGGCGGCCGGACAGCACTTCCAGCAGCGGGCGAGCATCGGCTGCGGTCCACGCCAGGGGGCCAGGGCTGACGAAGTCGGTCATTGCGCGAAAGCCACCCTCGTCGGGGCATCGCCCGCGTGTCGGCTTGATACCGAAGAGTCCGCAGAACGCCGCAGGAATTCTCACCGACCCACCCCCGTCCGATCCGACTGCCAGCGCCGAAAGTCCTGCGGCGACCGAGGCCGCCGCCCCTCCGCTCGACCCACCTGAAGTCCTCGACGGATCCCAGGGGTTGAGCGTGTCTGGGCCAAGCAGGTTGTCGGTGGTGGCCGACTGTCCGAACTCAGCCGTGTTCGTCTTGCCGGTGAAGACCGCGCCCGATGCACGCAACCGACGCACGACGCCGGAGTCCATCGTCGCAATGTCGTTCAGATGGTGAAGTGAGCCGAGCGTCGTCGGGAGCCCGCTTATGTGGAAGGCGTCCTTGACCGAGATGGGTATCCCTTCGAGCGCCCGTGGGTTGCCCGTTCGATAGGCCTGCTCGGACTGTTGCGCCTGTTGAAGCGTCATCGACCGATCGATGGTCACGAACGCATGAAGCTCTGGATCGAGAGCAGCGATCCGGTCGAGCGCCTCTGTCGCGACCTCGACCGGGGAGAGCTCGCGCGCCGTGAACGCAGCTACGAGTTCGCGGACCGGCCAGGTGATGGGGCTGCCATCACGCATGCGGATGCACCCCGCCGCTGACCCCGTAGACTTCGCCGGTGATGTAGCCGGACTGCGGGCCGACGAGGAACGAGACGAGCGAAGCGACGTCGTCGGGATGGCCCACACGTCCCACGACGGATCGGTTCTCGACATAGCCTGAGAAGAACTCGGGGGGATAGATCTTCTTCAGGAAGTCGTTGTAAATGAGGCCGGGGGCGACGGCGTTGACGCGGATGCCATGTCGGCCGTTCTCGGCTGCGGCCACGCGGGTGAGGGCCATGACTCCAGCCTTCGCGGCAGAATACGCCGCACCGTGTTCTGCGGTCATCTCCCATGCGGCGATCGATGAGATGTTGACAATCGCGCCGCGTCCGGCGGTGATCATGTGCGGCAACGCAAACCGCATGCAGTAGAAGGTGCCATTGAGGTCGACATCGAGGCACCGCCTCCAGGTCTCAAGGTCCATCTCGGCGACCGGCTCAATCTTGCTCCAGCCGGCGTTGTTGACCAGGACGTGAATGCCACCCCGTTCTGCGGCGACCCGGTCCATGACTTCCGCGACCGCGTTTGCGTCGGTGACATCCAACTGGGCTGAAGCGAAGTGGCGTCCGTGCTCTGAGGCCAGCGCCTCTGCGAACTCTCCAGCGCGGCGTTCGTGTGCGTCGGTGATCACCACATCGAGTCCGTCATCGGCGAGGCGGCGAGCAATTGCTGCACCAATCCCAGCTCCGGCTGCCGCCGTGACGATTGCGACCTTGTGTGCGGTCATGTTTGCTGTCCTCTCGAGTCTGGCCGCGTCAGTCGGCGAGGACTGCGGGGATGATGTGCTTTGCGATTTGTTCCATGCGGTCCATGCGACCGCCGGAGAGCAGGGCGAAGGTGACGCGATCGATGTCGAGCGCGACAAGCTCCTTCAGGCGGGCGACGCATGCCGCTTGGTCTCCGGCGATCGCGACAGCCTTCACGAACTCGTCGGACAGCACCTGCTTGTGTTCGGCGTGCAATGACAGGTGGTCGACCAGGTGGTATTCGCTCGCAGCTTTGGCGAACTCTGGGCGGAATCGCTCCCAGGCGGCCGGCATGGTCTTCCATGGCTCGAAGGTTGCGGCCTGGCTTGTCGCCCATGCCCTGACGTCATCGAGAGCGCTCTCCTCGTCGTCGCGGCAGCTCATGGTGACCACTAGATCAATGGTCAGCTCAGATCGGTCGCGACCGGCCCGTGCCATGCCTTCGTAGATGTAGTCCAGTTGCCACTTACAGAACTCCGGGTCGGCGGCACCCATCAGGATCGCCCCATCCGCCTTCTCGCCGCACAGCCTGAGCATCCCCGGTTGGGACACGGCGATGTAGATCGGGATCTGGCGACGGGCGGTCTTCAGTTGGATCCGGTCGCCGTAGAGCGCCTGCTCCTCGCCGGTGAACAACTGGCGGATCTCGTCGATCCCGGCGGAGATGTCGCTCAGCTTGGAAGGTTGCCCACCGGCGCCCATCACAGCCGACCACCCTGCACCGATTCCCAACATTGCCCGCCCGTCCGTCAGTTCGTCCAACGCGGTGATGGCATTCGCGGTGACGGTGGCGTGCCGGGTCACGAGGTTCGTGACCGAGGGCCCGATGTGCACCGACTCGGTGGACAGCGCAGCGAGGTTCATGGCTGCGTAGACGTCCTTCATCCCGAGCTGGAAGTCGATGTACCACAGCGCTTCGAACCCGAATCCCTCCGCCGCTGAGGCGAGCACCGCAACATTGCTGAGAGGTTCACGCGGGCTGACGCCCATGGACAGTGCCCAACGGTTCATTGCACATTCTCCTTCAGGAGCGATCCGAGAAGCCGCGTGACCTCATCGGGGTTGTCGATGTTCATCAGATGGCCGACACCAGGGATCTCCCAGTACGTCGCGTCAAAGAGGCCCGCCATCAGCAGGTCGGCCGCCTTACGTGGGCAGAATGAGTCGAGCTCCCCACCGATGACGTCGACATGACAGCGGATCCGAGCCAGGGTGTCAGTGAGTGGGACCGCGTTGACCCGAGCCATCGCGCCAGCAGCGTTGACGTACCCAAGGCCTTCGCCCACTGCATCAAGTCGGGCGGCGGTGACGGCGTCAATGTCCACAGCGGGGTTGGCGATGGCGCCGGCGGTGTCGTCGCGAAGTGCTGCGCGGAAGTCGTCATCAACGCCCCTCTTCACCATCGCGATGCGGCCCAGGAAGAACTCCGCGGCCGACCTGCCGACGATCGAGGACGTCCCCAGCACGATCGCGCGTCGCACGAGGTCGGGGCGGTCCGCAGCTGCACCGAGTACGACGGTGCCGCCGAGGGAGAAGCCCACACACGTCGCCGGACCTGTGACGACCTCAAGGAAGTGGATCAGATCACCCGACAACTGCTCGGCTGTTTCGTCGCCGAAGCCGACGCTGCTCTCACCGTGCCCCCGGAGGTCGTACGCGAAGGTGTGGACATCAGTGAAGACAGACTGTTGGTTGGCCCAGGTGTGACGACTCTCGGCGAGGCCATGGACGAAGACCACCGGCATTCCCGCGCCGGCCTCCGTCCAGGCAACATCGACATCTGCGATTCGTTGGTGATGCATCACTGGGTCCTCCCGAAGATTTCGTCCCGAAGTTGGTTCTTCCGGATCTTCCCGGCAGCCGTCTGCGGCATCTCGGTGACGAGCTTGAGCGACTCTGGCCAATAGCGACGGGTCAGGCCATGCGCTGAGGCCCAGTCCACGAGTGACTCGAACGTCAACTCATACGACTCGGCCGGCACCACGACGGCACAAAGTCGTTCTCCCAGTCGGTCGTCGGGCTGGCCGATGACGGCTACGCGCCGCACCCCAGGATGACCGGACAGCACGTCCTCGATCGGCACCGGAGAGATATTGACGCCGCCACGGATGATGAGGTCCTTGAGCCGACCGGTGAGATGGACATAGCCTGCCGCGTCAAGACGTGCGAGGTCGCCAGTGCGGAAGAAGCCATCGCTCGTGAGGCACTCCTCGTACAACTGATGCTGGCCGAGGTAGCCGGTCAACACTCCTGGCCCGCGCATGACGAGTTCACCTTCGTCGCCGATCGGAAGATGGCAGCGTTCGGCGCCGACAATGCTGAGTTCGAGCCCTGGCATGCCGCATCCGGCGGTGTTTCGTCGCTGCTCTCGGGAACTTGTCGGGGTACAAGTGGTAACTCCGCCCTCCGTCATTCCCCACAGGACGGACACGAAAGTATTGGGAAAGTGCTCGTCAGCCTGGTCGATCAGCATTGGCGGGACCGCCGCGCCCCCACAAAGGAACGTGCGCATGGTGTGGAGCTTCGACTGACCCGTTGGCGGCGCGGCGTCGATCAGATCCTTGAGGAAGGGGGTGGCGGCACACGTGAATTCGCACCGGTACCGTGCCGAAAGCTGGAGCGCCAGATCTGGATCCCATCTCTCCTGAAGGATCAACGGAGCGCCCAAGTAGAGGGCCAGGCGTGCCCCATGGATCGATCCGACACTGTGGCCGAGCGGAGATCCCATGAAGATTGGGGTCTCAGCGGTGAGGGCGAACCGATCTGCGAACGTGACATTGAGTGCAGCGAGCGTGTTGCTCGTGTGCATCACTGCCTTGGGCATCCCCGTGGTGCTGGAGGTGGTCATCACGTGATCGAACAGCGGCACGCTCGATTCCGACGGTTCCCATCCCGCTGGCACAGCGACGACGACTTCGTTGACGTCGTCGACAACGAGGACCGCGGTAGCACGATCGGCCTTCGACGCCGCCTCGACCGCCATCTCGCCGAGGGCGGTGTTGCCGAGGCGCGGACTCGTGATGATCGCTCGAGCCTGTGTCAGGTCGCACAGATACGTCATGGTGGCTGTGTCGGTGGTGGTTGGGATCGTCATCGGCCGTGCGCCGATCTGTAGCAGCGCGAGGAACACCACTTGCCATTCGACTCGGTTGGGCATGACGGACAGCACAAGATCGCCCGACGTCACCCCGGCGCCGGCGAGCCGCGCCATCATCCGTCGCGAGGCTGCAAGAAGCTGCTGGTGGCTCAGCTCGGTTCCCCGGTCATCGGCAACCGCCAAGTGCGAGGGCAGAGTGCGGGCAATGCGCGTGTAGCGAGTACCGAGTGCTTCGTCGGGCCACCATCCTGCTGAGCGGTAGCCGCGGGCGATCTCCTCGGTTGTCATGCGGCTCCCCCCGAGCACTCTGTGGGCTGAGCACCATTGTGGTCATCGATGGGTGGAGAAGTCAAGAGAGTGACGTCACTTTTTTTATGATAAGTGCGTCGCTTTCCCGGCGACCTGCACTACATTTCGTTCCGTGGCTGCAGTTCCCTCTACTCCCAAAGGTCGCCGAACGTGGCAACAACTGCTCGAGGCGTCCCGCCGAGTGTTCGCCCGGGACGGCTATGTCAACGCTCGTATGGCCGATGTCGCGGTTGAGGCCGGCCTTTCGATGGGTGCGCTGTACCGGTACTTCGAGAACAAGGAAAGTGTCTTCGAGCATCTCGTGGCCGACATCCACGAGGAGCTGTTCACGTCGAGCAGGCCAACGACGCACCGGTTCGCCGACGAACCGTTCGCTGCGCTGCGCGAAGCAAACCTTGGCTACCTGCAGCACTACTACGACAATCGCGACGTGATGCGCACCCTGGTAGAGGCCGCTGCCGTCGACCCGCGATTCCGCGAGATCTGGTGGAAGATGCGCAGCCGACACTCCGCCCGCTTCACCCAAGCGGCGCTCGACGACTTCGGCATCGCTGAACTCGAAGGCATCGACGCTGCCATTGCTGCTGATGCCATGACGTGTCTGGTCGAACAGGTTGCCTACGTGTGGTACGCACATGAGGACATCCACGAGCGTGCCGTGAGCCTCGATCAGGCGGCAGAGGTCGTCACGCGAGCGTGGCATCGTCTCTTCTTCGCACCGCACGGCTGGTCAGACTCAGCGGCGCCTCCATCGAGCGCCCAAGCGACTGTTCAGCGCACATAGCTGTAGAAGCCCTGGCCGGTCTTGCGTCCAAGCAATCCCGCTTCCACCATCCGAATGAGCAGCGGCGGTGGAGCGCTGAGTGGTTCCTTGAACTCGCTATAGAGCGACTCGGCCACGGCCATCGTCGTGTCCAGGCCGATCAGGTCGCAGAGCGCGAGCGGACCGAGGGGGTGCGCGCATCCTTCGACCATTCCGGCATCGATGTCATCGGCGGTCGCGAACCCTGATTCGAACATTCTGATCGCAGCCAGGACGTAGGGGATCAAGAGCGCGTTGACGATGAACCCTGCGCGATCCTTTGAACGGATCACTCGCTTGCCGAGCTGATCTCTGGCGAAGGCTTCGGCGCGTGCCGCAGTCCGGTCGCTCGTCAGGAGGGACGTCACCACCTCGACGAGGCGGAGGACGGGTACGGGGTTGAAGAAGTGGATCCCCACGACGTGTTCGGGTCGGCTCGTCGACATGGCGAGCTTCATGATCGGGATCGACGACGTGTTCGTAGCGAGGATCGCATCGGGTTTGGCGAGGACGCGGTCGAGTGATTCGAACAACGTCCGCTTGGCGGGCTCGTTCTCGACGATCGCCTCGACTGCGAGATCGCTCTCTGCCAGTGCTTCGAGTCGGGTCGTCGTCGTCAGGCGGGACAGCGCCGAACGAGCGGCCGTCTCCTCGAGCTTCCCGCTGCGCACGGCACGATCGAGCGACGCGCCGATACGTCCGATCGCACGCTCGCAGGCGGCCGAATCGACCTCGTGGATGACGACGTCCATACCTGCTCGGGCGCAGACCTCGGCGATGCCGGAGCCCATCAGCCCACCGCCCACGACGGCGACACTGCGCATGATCGAATCCATCTGGTATCGACTCCTTGTTGATCTCAGAAGGTCCGGAATGCCGGCGCGATCGTCTGGATCGCGATCTCGTCTGCGAGGGCCGCACCGACAGCGAGGAGTTCGGCGTCGCCGTGGCGTCGACCAACGAGCTGCACGCCTACGGGCAAGCCACCGTCTAACCCGGCGGGCATCGCGAGCGCCGGGTGGCCCGTGACATTGGCAAACGCTGTGTTGCGACACATCGCTGTGTCCCGGTCCTCGAGTGCACCACCCACCGCAACGTCGGTCGCTCCGATCGGCGGAGCGGCGAATGGGAGTCCGGGCAGAACGAGTACGTCCCAGGACGCCGTGAGTTTGTCGATTGTCGTGCGCAGCGTCCGCGCCGCTCGAAGAGCGTCCAGGTAGTCGATGGCTCGGGTCTCACTTGCTTGTTCGAGCCGCTCACGCACATACGGGGTGTAGAGGTGCCGTCGCTCCGCGTATCGCCGATGAAACTGAACGGCCTCCACGCCGAGGATCGAGAAGTTGGTGTACACCGATGACGCGAAGTCGTCGATGACAACTTCGCCCAACACGCCGTAGCGGCCGAGGAACTCAGCCGCAGCGTTCTGCACCGAGAGGACCCCAGGTGTCAACGGGCCGGTGTTGCGAAGCACTCCGATGCGAAGTCGCTTGCCCTTCATCCGTCGTCTGATGCGTTGCTGCGCCGCTGCGATGCCCTGGCCGATCGCTCGGTCTCGGCACATCACCGCCAGCAGCGATGACAGGTCTCGCGGGTGATGGGCCATTGGCCCGACGACATCTAGCGACGGGGCCAAGGGGATGACTCCCGAGGCCCTGACCAATCCGTTGGTCGGTTTCAGACCGGCGACGCCGCACAGGTTCGCCGGTATCCGGATCGAACCTGCCGTGTCAGTACCGACCGCGGCTGCGCACAGACCGGCAGCCAGCGCCGCACCAGGGCCGCCTGAGGACCCACCGACCAAGCGACCTGTATTCCACGGATTCCTCGTCGGCTCGGTGGTGCCGCCGTACGCGAACTCGTGCGTGTTGGCCTTGCCGAGCAGGACCGCTCCTGCGCTCTTCAGACGATTCCAGACCGCAGAGCTTGTCGTCGGTACGTAGTCCCGCAACATCGCGCTACCAGCGGTCGTGGGGACGCCCCGGACGTCGATGAGATCCTTCAACACGATCGGAACACCGAGCAGCTCTGACGGGTCCCCGTCAGCGATCCGCTCGGCAGCCCTCCGTGCCTGCGCACGTGCCATCTGCGATGTCACAGTCACCATCGCCTGGACCTCACCGTCAAGTCCGCCGATGCGTTCTAGAAAGTACTCCGTGACCTCCTCCGGAGAGAGCTGGCCACGGCGTCGGCGATACGCGACCGAGAGTTCCATCACGCTGAAGCGTTCGTCCGCTGCAGCGCTCATGCCGTTCCGAGACCGATGAGTGAGTGTTGGAGGTCGGTGTCCGCGCGGAGTTGGGCGCCAGGGCCGGAGAAGGCGATCTCACCCTTCACCAGGACGTATGCGTGGTCGGCCACGGAGAGGGCGAATTGCAGGTTCTGCTCGATGAGCACGATCGACGGAGAGTTGTCCTCCTGGCTGAGCCGCTTGATCATCACGCCGATCTCGTTGACGATCAACGGGGCCAGTCCTTCCGACGGCTCGTCGAGCAGCAGAAGCGTCGGATTGGTGGTCAGCGCCCGCGCAATGACAAGGAGTTGCTGTTCCCCACCGCTCAACTGTCCACCACGCGTCGACGACCGTCGGGCCAGGACGGGGAACAGTTCCACAAGGCGCTCGATGGGCCAAGCGTTCTCGCCGTTCACTCCCCGCCGCGCAGCGACCTTGAGATGCTCCGCGACTGTGAGGGATGGAAACACCTGGCGACTCTCGGGTACGAACCCGATGCCGAGCCGAGCACGTTTGTGGATCGACATCGACCGCAGTTCGACGCCGTTGTAGCGGATCGAACCCGACGAAGCCCTCACCAAGCCGACAATGGAGCGGATAGTCGTGGTCTTGCCCATTCCGTTACGCCCCAAGAGCGCCGTAATCGCACCCGGCCTGGCGGTCATCGAGACACCGCGCAGCACGGGTGTCTGGCCGTACCCGGCGTGTACATCAGTGAGTTCCAGCATCGTCTTCCCCTGTTCGGGTGCCGAGATAGACCTCACCCACGACCTCGTTGTGCAGCAGCTGCTCGGGCGATTCGTCAGCGATCACTTCACCGAAGTGCATCACGAGAACCCTGTGCGACCAGCCGAGCACCATCTCCATGTCGTGTGCCACAAAGACCACGGTGACATCGTGAGCAACTTTGCGAACGCGACCGAGGAGGTCGTCACACTCTGCGCTGGTGAGGCCGACGTTCGGCTCGTCGAGCAGCAGCAGACGCGGGTTGGAAGCAATCGCCAACGCCAGTTCAAGCCGGCGCTGCTCGCCGTACGACAACTCGCTTGGCAAAGCCGAGGACGCCACGCCATCGAGGTCCCACGCGCTGAGCACCTGCTGGATGTCACCGCGGAGTCCGCGGTCGGCGAGTGATCGTCGAATGAGGCTCCGCCGGTGACTCGCACGAACGGCGAGCGCCACGTGGTCGACGATGCTCAAACCGGCGAAGAGGCTCGTGATCTGGAACGAGCGGCCGAGACCGTTCTTGAACCGCTGATGTGGAGTGGCTCTCGTGACGTCCTCACCTGCCAGCCGGATCGTACCGCTGGTCGGTCGAGTCTGGCCGCCGAGGAGGCTGAACAACGTACTCTTACCAGCGCCGTTCGGACCGATGATCCCGAGCCATTGGCTCACGGGGACAGCGAAGGAGACATCATTCACGGCCGCCAGGCCACCGAACCGCTTGGTCAGATTCTGCGCTTCAAGCAGGTTCACGGGCGATCCCCTTCCAGTGGCGAAGGGCCGTTCGCGAAGTGCCCGCCACGCCACCGCGGAGCAGGAGGGCCGTCGCAATGAACACTGCACCAACGATGATCGGAGCGCGGGCCTGGGACCACTCGCTTGCGTAGAACTGAATGATGGTGATGCCGAAGCCTCCGATGAGCGGACCGTAGGTGGTACCGCTCCCGCCGAAGATGACCATCAAGACGAGAAGCCCAGAAGCGGCGATGCCGATGTTCGATGGAGCGATGATTCCGCTGTGATATGCGAACAGAGCCCCGGCCAGTCCAGCGAAGGCGCCGGAAACCGTCATCGCCCCTAGTTGGTAGGCCCATGCGTGGTACCCGAGCGCCTCCATGCGTGCGGGATTGTCACGAACACCACGCAGCGCAAGTCCGAACGGCGAACCGAGAACCCGCTTGATCGCCAAGAACGCCAGGACCACCACGATCAGCACGGCGCGCATCACCGCGGCGGGAGACCATGAATCGATGAACCCGACCGTGGGAAGACCAATGCCCACGATGGCGTCGACCCCTGGTGATTTCAGTGCAGTCCACTGTTGGGCGAGGCTCGACAGCATCTGTCCAAGTGTGAACGTCGCAAGGATGAAGTAGATCCCCTTGGCTCTGAGCGCAAGCACGGCGAACACCGCCGACAGCCCGGCCGTGATGAGAACCGCGGCCGACACGCCGACCCAGAACGAATGAACGTCGTGCTTCACCATCAGGATCCCGACGGTGTATCCGCCGATACCCGCCAGCGCGGAATGGCCGAGCGAGGCGAGGCCGGCGTGGCCGTAGGCGATGTCGAGGCTCGCGGCCATCAACGCGAACACGAGCGCCCGCGTGACCAGGCTTTGCTGAGGAGTGGTCAGGAATGTTGGTGCGACGTACACAAGAATCACGAACATCGCGAACAGCCACGTGGACAGAGAGGTTGACCTCGGCTTCATCGGGCGACCCGCCCGCTGAGGCCCGTGGGGCGCACGACGAGCACCACAGCCATGAGGGCATAGAGGACCACCGAGGACATTTGTGGCAGCCAGGATCGCGAGTAGGCGTCAAGCACGCCTATCAGTAGGGCTGCGGCCAACGTGCCCATCACCGAGCCGACTCCACCGACAACTACAACGACGAGCGCCAGCAGCAAGACGTCGATGGCCTGGGAGGAGCTGGCACCGAGTACAAGTCCGCCCATGGCACCGGCGACGCCGGCGACGGCAGAGCCCAGCACGAACACGCCTGCTACGACGAGGTCGAGGTTGATGCCGAGAGCGCGGACCATGTTCGGATCGTCCATGCCGGCTCGAACGATGGCTCCGGCCCGTGTGCGCTCCTGCACGAACCACAGCACCCCAGCGACGACGAAACCGACGACGGCGATCGCAAGACGGACAATCGGAATCGAGGCCGAACCGACCTTCACGGCGCCGGACAACCACTCAATGCGAAACGGCGATTTCGAGATCGGGCCCCAGATCCACTGGCTGACGTTTGTGATCACGTAGATGAGGCCGAACGACAACAGGATCTGCTCGTCCGGCCGCCCTTGGATCAGATGGAACAGCCGCTCGAAGACCAGCCCGATCAGGGCTGCTCCAACCCCAGCGCCGAGAACGGCGACGGGGAAGGGCAGCCCGTGATCAATGGCAAGCGCCCATCCGATGTAAGCCCCGACCATGTACACCGCACCGTGTGCGAGGTTCAGGACGCCCATGGCTCCGATGAGGAGCGACAGACCCGAGGCCATCAGAAAGAGGACGGCGCCGATGGAGACGCCGTTGGCGAATACCTGCACTTCAACTCACTTTGGGGCGCCGACGCCCTCGTAGGTCTTGACAGGTTCCCACAAGTACGTACCGTCGGCAGCCTTGGCCGCCTTGACGATCGTCCGGTTGGAGCTGGCAATGCCGTCAGCGCTGTATGTGGCCGGCCCGATGACCGTGTCGAGCTTCAGCCCGCTGATGGCGGTACGCAAGCCCTTGAGCGAGGTGTCGCCACCGGACTTCTCCACTCCGGCCACGATCACCTTCATCACGGTGTAGGCGAAGGCCGTGGTCTGGTTCGGGATTCCGCCGCCGTACTTGGCCTTGTAGGCCGCCACGAACGCCTTGTTGGCCGCGTTGTCCAGGTTCGGGTTGTACTCGTTGAGGCCGATCTCGCCCAGCAGTTGGGAACCGACCTCCTGGAACGTCGGGTCGAACACGCCTTGGAACATCAGCAGCGGGACCTTGATACCGAGGTTCCGGTACTCACGGACAAAGGCCGCTGCGTCCGACGGTACGAGCCACATCAGCAGGGCGTCGACCGACTTGTCCATCGATGTCGCGTACTGCAACATGTCAGTGGTTCCCAGCGGGACCCACTGTTGCTGCACAACCTGGCCGCCAGCAGCCTTGAAAGCGTCGGTAGCGCCTGTGATCACGTCATGGCCGTACGCGTAGTCAGGTGCAAGCGTCGCGATCTTCTTGTAGTGGAGGTCCGTTGCTGCGTACTCCCCAAGTGGGGCGGCCGTGAGCGCATCGGCGCCCGGCCAGATGAAGGCAGATCCCTTGGTCGCCAGGTCCGTACCGGCTCCCAGGAAGCTGAACCACGGTACGCCTTTACCGGCCAGATACGGCGCCACGGCTTGCTGTGTAGAACCGAACACCGGCCCGATCACAACGTCGGCCCCATCGGTCTCAACCATCTTCTTCAGCCGCTCAAGCGTCGCCGATGGATCGAGAACATCCTCGTCCGCCGTCACGATCTTCACGGTGACCGATGAGTCGACACCGAGCTCAGCGAGCGCAAGGTCGATGCCCTGCTGCGCCTCTGGCCCGTAGTTCGCCGCGAAGCCGGTCTGAGGAGCCAGGACTCCCACAGTGATCGAGGAAGCCCCCCCTGGTGCACTCGTGGTTGTTGATCCGCTCTTGCTGTCGCTACAGCCGACGGCGCCGAACAAGAGCACGGCACCGAACAGGACATGTCGTTTCTTCACTGAGACCTCCCCTAAGGACGGGCCCATGCCCGTTCCGATGCAGCGATCATGGAGGCCAGCGATCCTCGTGTCAAGAGAGTGAACTCACTTTTTCTTTTCTGGGTCGCTACTTCCCATGGGCTGGCGCCCCACCGCGTCAGACCGTTTCGCGCACTTCACCTGTCCTCGCCGAGCAGCGACCGCCACGTCGGATGGTCCAGGCTCCAGCCGACGCGGGCCCGCAGCACCTGGTTGGACGCCCCCCGCTCCCACGGTTCTCGCCCGGAACGCTGGATGGGCGGTGGAGCGCCAATTCGCGCTGCGAAGATCGGCATCCAGCTCGTCGCGGCCGCAGGTTCGTCATCCACCACATTGACGACACCCGACGGCCACGAGAGCGCCGCCGCCGCTGACCGGACAGCGTCGTCGACGTGGATGAACGATGTGACCCCTTCCGTCGCGGTGAGCTCGCGGTTTCGCAGTTGATGGCCTACCAGCCCGTCTGCTGAATACCAGGTGCCCGGCCCGTACAAGATCCCGTAGCGGAGCACGACCCACTCGGGGCAACGACATACTGCCTGTTCGAGCATGGCGACATCGGTCGCGAGGTCACCATGCGAGCCACCGGTCGAGACGTCGAGAGGTTCGTCTTCCGTTGCTGGCTCGTCGCCGGCTCCGTACGCGAAGGCGACGCTTTGACCGATCAGCCGAACGGTGCCAGCAGCGAGTGCGGCCTCCACGAGATTCGGTGCTCCTTCGCGCCGCAACCGACCATTGGCCGTGAAGTCACGTGACGCTAGATCAGTCGACTGGTAGATCACCACGTCGGGTCGGATCGCATCGAGGGTCGAGAAGACTGCAGCCCGATCGAACGCGTCGAGAACGACCGGCTCGACACCGAGGGCACGGATTTCCGGACCCCTTACCTCCCGACGCGTCGAACCCCAGACCTGATGACCTTCAGCCACGAGCAAGGGTGCAAGCCGACGCCCGATCACGCCGGTCGCCCCGGCAACCAGAATTCTCATGAATGCCATTCTGGCCGTAACGGACACGGCCAACTGCCCGACCAACGGACCCGCACCTACGGCCAGGCCGACCAGCACGTCGATCTGATGTTCATCGCCATCGCCCGCAGCACGCTGTCCGAGTTGCTCTACCGCGACCGAGTCGCCAACACCCCGCCGGTTCAGATGAACCGACCGGTTCGACCTGCCCGACAGGCAAGTAGCCTGCCCGTTCAGACAAACAGGGTGCGCACCAGCCCTCCGCGACAGTTCTGCCGCGGGTTCTGGTCCGCCCCCATGCCCCTCGGGGGCGGAGCGAAACTCTGCGGCCCAACAGGCGTAAGGCCTGGCCACGAGGTCAGTTACGTGAAACGGCCGAATCGGTTACGTCCCTGGTCAGAGGGGCGCCGGGCTTGGTGCGAACACATGCACGCTGTCGAGGTTCCGAGCCCAGGATCGTGTCTCACGGTCCGATCGTGGCTGTGATTTCATCGGCGAGGCCGATCCTCAACTGCAGCAGCCCACTCTTCGATGATCTCCGTGTACTTCCAGGAGGCGGAGTCCGCCCGGTCAACAGGAAGTTCGGAGCCGCACCCCAAGCGAAGGGCACAGTCAACGAGTTCGGCCACGAGTGCACGGTGCCCGACACGAGCCACGCTGTCCAGCACGCAGTTCGAAGGCTCTGCAGACGCGGGCGCTGATCAGGATCAGGATCAGGATCAGGATCACCGAGTGCACGATGATGCCGAGGAGGTTGTAGAGCAAGATCTCGAGGAAGGTGTCGCGGAGGTTGGTGCAGAGAGCACTCGACGCTGTGTGGCTTCAGCAGTCATGAGGTCGCGAACTCGAGCAAGGGCTTGATGTCATGGCCGTTCGCCGCAATCACCGCTTCGATGTAGGTGCGGCGAGCCTCGCTGTCTCCGACGAGGGACTCCCCTCCCCACGACAACCGCTGCATCCCAACCAGGTGCAAGTAGAGGTCTGCCATCATGCGCGTGTGGCGCCCGTTGCCGTTTGGATACGGATGCACGACCACAAGCCGATGATGTAACCGCACAGCGAGCTCAGTAGGCGGGTATGTCTGATGCTCGTGCCAGAACCACGCGTCATCCAAGGTCAGCTTCATCTGCGGCACGATCAGATACGGCTCTACTCCGATGTTGGTCTGCGATCGGCGATGCCTTCCAGCCCACGTCCACACGTCGGAGAACATCTTCTTGTGCAGCAGGTCCGAGAACGAGATAGTGAGCAGCTCCTCGACGCTCGCTATCGGCCGGCGGCCCACGTAGGCCCAGATCACCGCTTGCGTGATGTTGGCCATCTCCGCTTGGTTGAGTTCTCCTCGCGTTGCGATCCATGTCGGCTTGAGTCCCTCGGCGTCCTCTGGGCTGAGTGGTGTGGCGCCATCTGGTTCAGGTTCTAAGAGGAACCCAGGCGGGGTGCTCATGAGCGATGCTTGAGCGGCTCATCCCAGATCCGCGAGCTGTCTTGGAGCGTGTGCGTCAGATTGACCAGTGCAGCTCTGAGGCGCTGAGCGTCGAGTCCTTGGTCTTCAAGGCGCATCGTGGTGTTGAGACGCTTGAGCTCAAGGACCGCAGCTTGTTCTGCACGTTTGAGCACAACCGCTTCGAGAGATCCGCTTCTCGGGACGAGCGCGTACACGACCTCGCACTCCATGGCAGCTGCGACCCTCCGAAGCGTGTCGAGCTGAATGGTGCCGGCGCGTTCAGATGCTTCCAAGCCAGTGACGGCAGGGCCAGAAACGTCGAGACGGTCAGCGAGTTGCCGGGTGCTGAGACCCAGCGCATCTCGGATGGCGCGGATCCACCCCATGCGCGGCGCAGCGAGAGCTGATCGCTCAAGCTTCCCGAAGCGATCATCGAGTGCTTGCCGGGCTTGACGGCGTTGGATGGCGCGCATGCCCCTCCTTGCTAACTCAGAGATTTACATTCAGGGGCGACTTGATAAGTCAAAGCATAGCACTCACAGCACGTTTGCAAGTCTATAGCTATCGAAAGGCTGGTTAGAAGCTTGCAAGCCCTGCTCGGCGGTGCAGATCGACCAGCGTCACTCGGACGAACGGCAGCGTCGACGGCGGAGCGGCGCGAGAAACCCCCACCAGCGGAAACGCTCGGCGATGGCGCTTTCGAGTCCTTGGATGGCTGCGAAGCAGCCTGCTCCTGGGCCCCATCCCTTCAGGTTCATTCCCGCTGCCGTAGCGACTGGTGGGGACTCCCACGCCTCGCAACATGCGGGTCCGATGGCCGCCCCGAGCGTGGCCACCACCGTGCGGTACACCTCGGCGACAACGGCGTCCTCCGCCTCAACCCAGGCTCGGCTCCGCGCCAACTCCTGTTGCAGGTCGTGGCCAACAGTGGCGAGTGTGCTGAGTCCTTCAGGCGAGTCCGACGTCCGACGGCGAATTCGGTATGGGTACTCAACCCAGGCGACGAGAACAGCTACCGCCTGGGCATATCGGTCTCGCCGACGAGACCGCGCCTCGGACTGCTGCCTGATCAATGTGGTCGCCACCAACGTGGCCAGCGCAACCGTGACTGGCACACCGATGTCGTTGGCAAACGTCCACGCGGTGATGACGGCTGCCCCGCTCATGCCGCCGCCCGCAAGGCCGGGCTGAGAACTGGGTGCGGCCGCCTGTCACGACGATGCCCATGGGGTGCTGCTTCGCCAGGCCACTGCCCCCATCGACGGTGGTACTCCTCCGACCAGAGATGGCGTTGCACGACACGGACGTACGCATCGAGGCCGTCGGCCCATGACCATCGCAGGTGTTGAGGATCCTCCGGGTACCAAAGGCAGAGTGCGCCGAGTAGGAAGTGCCAATCGACACAGGCGAACTCGGGTCGTCCGAGATCCTCGATGGCGAGTCGTGGGTAGCGGTGCTCCCACCGCCGAGCCCCCACCAGATCGATGGGTACAGCGAAGACTGCACCATCTGCGCGCACCGAGATTCGGACGTGTTCGTCTGGGTAGCCAGGCAACTCCGGCGGGCCAGACAGCATCACGTCGAGGACAATCATCAGGTTGTCCGCGTGGACCAACTCGGCCCTCACACCCCACAGGTCCGCTTCTTCGGTCAGCCACGTGGCGCACCGGTGCGGCTGGACGCACGCATGCCGAAGGTCTCCCGGCTTCATGGGCGCCACGCCCGAGTGGGCGGCGTAGGACTCGACGAACCGGGACGGCCGCTGTGGCCGAGCCCGGCTCCTGCGTGCAACGACGCGAGGAAACCCTTCTCGTCGGCCAGCCGTGGGAATGCGTCGCCGAAGATGTCCGCCCAGATGTGGGTGGCTGCACCTTCGCGGCCCTCAGCGCTAAGGCGCTGCGCCTCGTTGGCCTGATCAGCGAGAAGGCGTAGCCCGGTAGTGGCTTTCGCACGTTGCTCCGCCGTCAGCCGGCGGTCGATGAAGTCGGTACCCGTTGGGTCGGTGTAGGAGCCGCGGATCATGGTTGCTGCTGTGTTCAACGCCGCTGCGACGGCGTCAGCGTGGTCCAGTCGCGAATTGATGGCCGCGTAGGCGAAGGACTCGATGTGCAGGCCTGGGAGGTCGAGGTTCGCGTTCCTGACGGCCTGTTTGATCATGCGCACCTGGTGCACGAAACGACCTACGCACAGCTGATTCCGCTCCGCGACAGCGTCGATGAGGAGGTATGTGCTGGACGGCTCCCAACGGTCATCCTCGGTATCCGCGATCGCGACCCACTTCGAACCGTCCGGGGAGTTGAATGCGGGCACAGCGTCGAAGTCGAAGCCGTCACCGGGCAGTTCGATGCAGAGCGCGTGACGCTTCACTTCGAACTTCGCTCCCTGGAACTTCGGTTCGAGCACTGCCTGCAAACGCCTCATCGCGAGTTGCGGCCCACCCGGCACATGGAACTCGGCGACAAGGTCATCATTCAGCTCGACGATCTTGTCGATGTCCTTCAACGGAGGCAGCATGGTCTTCCGGGCGAAACTGCCCTGAAGCCGCGTGGCCTTGACCAGCCCAGAGCCGAGCAGGATCAGGTCAAGCCGCTTGTGCGCTGCGATGGCCCGGGCATGTTCGCCCGGATCCAGCTTGAGGGCTTCGTGGAGCGCATCGAAGCGCTGAGAGAGATTCTTGGACATTAGGAACGGTTCCTTTCGGTCGGCGTGGCGCCGACACACGGGTTGCGCCGAATGGACGCAATGACGGATTGACCGCAGTGACCGTGCTAGAACACATTCCTGAACGGGGGTTGTGTTTGCACAGCTCCGCGGGCTGGCGTCGGAGTGCCCCTGGCAGGGGGCACCTCGACGCCGCTCGGTTGAATCTGAAAAATGCTCCTTACGTGCGCAAGAACGGGAACCTGGCCACAACCGGTCGACCTGATTCGCGAGGGGGGAGTTGAGATTACAGCACTGTAGTTACATCGCTGTCAATGATGACCTCGATCTGTTACGGCGATGACGCAGCCAGAAGGCCGGCCGCCGGGGCGGGCACAGAACTGCGACGGCTACGAAGCGCTCGATCCTCGGTTCTCCAGCTCGCGTAGTCGAGCGTGAAGCCCAGCGATTGCAACTTGCGCCGTTGCGAGTCCAGCTTCGACAAGCGCGATCCGCTGGTCCAGTGACCGGTCCGCAGCTGCCTCGCCTTCCACGGCCAACCAGGCCCCCCGACCGTCGTCGAGCGTGCCGGCGCGTTGGCACACGAATCCCAGCTTGGAGAGCACCCGCTGCGCCTCCATGGTCGTAAATGACAACCGGTCCCACCCGGTGACCACAGCTAGAACCTGCTTCGGGGGAAAGACCGTTTCGCGCAACTGAACTATGTGCTCGCGGAAGGGCTCGGGGTGTACGCCGGCCATAGCTTGAATGACCTGCTCGGCAGTCAGCTCAAGCGGTCTTCCACCAACGATGAATCTCACAGCTCCTCCTTATGAACATCTAGTTGTTCTATTTGTACTAGAAGTTCTATCTACGCGCAAGTCCCTTGTCCTGACCTCCGCCGCGCCAGGCCATCTCGTTGGTCTCTGCTGACGAACCGGGCCCCTCAAGCACCTGAGGCAAAGTGGGTGTCATGGCCCAGCCCAAGACGTTGAACGAACAGCAGATCGCTGTACTCCGATGGATCGCCGGAGGATGCACCCCTGAGGAGACGCCAGGTGAGTTCGCCCGCATCTCCGCCGGAGCGCTGAGGAATCGTGGGCTCGTGGTGACCACGGGCCGGGGACCGACGTGGACCGCACGAATCACCGACGCTGGCACGAAGTACCTGGCCAGCCTCGAAGGACCGAACCCACCGATCCCTCGCCAACCGAACGGTCCGGTCACCGAGCAGCTCGTCCACGACGTGATCGCCGCTGGCGGCACGCTTCGGGTTCCCCGCCACACCGGCTGGGATCGCTGCGGCATCGACTACGAACGACGCGCCCGAAACGCCCAGCAACGCGGCAGGGTCCCGTCGGGCTCGTGGCTTCAGGTCATCAATGTCTCGTCGACCGAGATGGAAATCCGGCTCGTGACACCACCCGAGTCGGCCGTTCGCCCGATCCGCCACGTGGAGGTTCCCGAAGTCGTCGGGAAGTTCGACCCGCTCGTGCGCGAGTTCAGAGATCTGACCGCGCGACGCGAGGTCTCCAAGGCGCAGATGCCCCGAATGCTCAGGATTCTCCACGCGCTCATCGGAGAGGCCGGCCGTCGAGGCCACCAGGTTGCGCTCGTAGCGAACCGAAAGGAGTACGACGGCTCTACCGAGTGGTCCGGCGTCAAGGACGGACACCTCACCGTCAAGATCGGCGCTCACACCGAAGTGGTCCGAGTCACCGAGGAAGGCCTGCCGAACGCCCACTACTGGGAGCGCCGCAACTACTACGACAAGACGATCAACAGGGCCCGAACGTCACCGCCATCCGAAACCGACGCCAAGGCGACCGGACGCCTGCAGCTTGAACTGCTCGGCCACGCCGGCAGCATCCGCCCGTCGAAGTGGACAGATCGACAGGACCGGCCCCTCGAGGACGCGCTCGGTGAACTGTTGTGGGAGATCGAGGTACGCGCCTACCAAGTTGAGCAACGGGTTCTGGCCGAACGACGCGAGGCCGAGCAACGGAAGATCGCCTGGGAGGAAGCGAAGGTCGCCGCGCTCGCCCGGTACAACGAGCATCGACGTGCCGAGGTCCTCGCCGACCAGGTTGCCCGGTGGCGCAAAGCGAGCGAGATCCGCGCCTACTGCGAAGAGGTGCAGCGCACACACCCCGACGACCCGACGACGACCGAGTGGATCGAGTGGGCACTCGGCTATGCGGATGCCATCAACCCACCGGCAACAGCGCACTTCGGACCGAGAGCCGTTACCACCGCGACAGCAGACAAACTCGCACCGTTCATGGACGGCTGGGACGCCCACACGCCAACACGGCGCCGCTGAGGAACCGAGTCCTCATCGTTCTGCCAGAGCGTCAACTCGCAAACAGGCGTTTCGGATCTCAGGTGAGATGATGGGGCTGGTGTAGGTCACCGAGCGCGGCACGGGGACCCTACGATTCTGTCGGCCAGTTCACATCAAGATCGCCGCTCCATCCGCGGGTCGACAACAATGGCCGCATGCGCACGATCCGGTACGGCAACGCCGAGGTCAGACTCATCGAACGCGACTGGGATGTCGCCGACCGTGCCAACTATCGCATGACCTACCGACTCACCCCCGGCGAACATTGGCGCGACGCCCCCGAGTCCGACGGCCAGTTTGAGTACTACGTCAATCTCGACGGCGAAGTGATGCCAGTAGGCGTAGCGATCGCCCGTGAGCTCCTCGCCGAAGGAGCGGATTGGGCTTGCTTCACCGAGCTGTGGGGCAAGTTCGTCATCGTCGGAGCCGACCTGATCTGCCAACCACTTGCCGGCCCGGTCGGTGAACTCATCGACCAGCTGCGTGCAGCCAACGGCGACCGTCTCGGCGGCCTCCCTGATGTGCTCGCTGGCTTCCCCGACGGACAAATCGCCATGCGCGAAGCGAAGACACCCCGATCAGCCGACCGACTACGCGCCAACCAGCATCGCTTCGCCGACGTCGCACGCATGGTGCTGGGCGACCGGCTCGATCTCGCCGTAGTCGAATGGGGACCGCTGACCTCGCCGGGCTGACCGCACCATTGTCATGAAGCTCTTGCTCAGAGGCACCGCCGCCCCGGCGGCCGGATGCCCTCAGGGCATCATCCGCCTCCCGACAGGACTCAGCCAAACCAGGGGCAGCCCCAGCCAGTCATCAAACCCGGGCTGGTTCAGCCGCCTGCGCGTGAGTCCGCGGTTCGCGCGGCTCAGCGTGGGTCGGCACTGGTGCCCCCTGCGATGCGTAGGCGCTACTGTGACCACATCGACGGGCTTGATGGGATCGCAGCACAGCCTGCGGGCGAGGATTTCGAGGAGCTTTGCTGGGGCTTGCTCCAACGTCGGTACGCGCCCAAGGATCTCATCCGCCTCCCTTCGACGATGGGGGGCGATCGGGGTCTTGAAGGCTTCTCCACAGACCGAATCGCGTATCAGTGCTACGCAGATCAGGACTCGATCACACTCAGGCAGCGAACCGACAAACAGAAGCGGAAGTTGACCCAGGACACAGGGAAGCTAAAGACCTACAGCAAGGAGCTCACAAAGCTGTTCGCAGGTAACCAGATTCTTCTCGATTTCTATTTTCTGATGGTGCCTCAGTTCCATGCTGCGGAGCTGCAGTTTCATGCCGCAGACCGCGCCCAGAAGGTTCGGGGCTTTGGCCTTCCCTTCATCTCGGATCGCTTCGCGATTCGAATCGTCACACCACGCGACTACCCCGATGAGTACAGGGCGCTCGTAGCCGGTGGCTACGCCGAACTTGAGTTGACCGACCCGCAGGTAGAGGCGGCCGCCCCTCAGTTGTTCCAATCAGAGAAGCCGGAGCTCGTCACGACCTTGGATCGCAAGATCGAGGTGATACTCACGGACACTGGCGGCCGCGAGACCCTGCGCGACATCATGGTTCGGTACTTCCTTGAGAGCGAGCAACTTCTTCTGGAACTTGAGGAATGGCCTCACACACGAACCGCCATCGAAGAGCGCCAAGTCCTTTGCGAGCGAAAGCTTGAGCTTGAGAACCTGCTATCATCGAACCCGGCGGCGAACCGTGTCTCCGAGTTGATCGCGAGCTATCAGAACGATCTGCTCGCCAACGTTCCCGGCCTGCGGCAGGTGGACGCAGCCCGACTTGCGAGTGGGCAGGTGAGCGAGTGGCTTATGCGGTGCCCGCTCAGGTTTCGGGAGCCGGCATGAGCGACGTGCAAGCCCTTCTGGATGCCGAGTACAGCTTCGGCGCGCGCCCTCACCCCATCCCAGCAGAGCTCCGGACTGAGCGAAAGGTTGCGCTTCTGCTGCTTCTGGTCTCAAGGTGTCACGGAGCTGGAGCCAGCTGGAAGTCACTCCACGTGCTGAACTGGGCCGTGCGCAGCTCCGGCAACTTCCATGCCCTCGAACGTGTCCGAGACGGCGAGCTGCTTCCCGACATACCCATCGTCCGAATCGAACCTGCGCTGGATCGAGCCATCGACCTGTCTGCGGGTCTCGGATACCTGGAGCGCAAGCGCTCGGGCACCTTCCGGCTGCTTCCGGCGGGTACCGCTGTCGTCGTTGCTGTCGAAGCCGCGGGCGCCCTTGCGACAGAACGAGCGCTGCTCGACCGCATGAAGAACAAGGTGACCCAAACAATGGTTGAAAGCCTGTTGGGCGGACGGGCCTGATGAGTCTCAGGATCCGACATCTACGGCTTCGCGCCGTCACCGCCCGGGGTGACTTCGGGGCCGACTTGGCGTTCGGGGATGGGCTGTTCGTGCTGAGGGCCGACAACTCCCGCGGCAAGTCGACCGCTGTCAAGAGCATGCTCTTCGCATTGGGGCTTGAGCGCATGATTACAGCTCAGCCCACGAATGCAGTGACATCGGCCATGCGCGACCGGCTCATTTTCGATCCTCTCACCAAGGCTGAGACACCAGTACTGGCATCCTCGGTTGCCCTTGAGTTTGAGAACCGCTCCGGAGCGATTGTTACTGCCACTCGCTGGGTCAAACATGAACAGTTTGACGTCGGCCTGATTCAGCTGGAGCACGGTCCGGCACTCACTGACCCAGGCGAGTACCGAATCGAGAATCTCTACGTGGGCAGGGCCGGTGCTGCGTCGAGTGCCGCTGGGTACCAGCAATGGCTGGCTCGCTTCATCGGTTGGTCCATGCCCTTGTTCCCAGCGAAGGAGGGCAAGTTGGCTCCCTTGTACATGGAGCAGGTCTTCCCTCTGCTCTTCGTCGAGCAGCGACGGGGGTGGGGCGGCATCCAAGCGCAGATGCCCTATTTCTCAGGCGTTACCGAGGTTCGACGGCGATCCATCGAGTTTCTGCTGAATCTTGATGTCGGGAAGTACGAGCAGGAACGCCAGACCCTGCGGGCACGCGATGCGGAACTTCAGCTTGAGTGGCGCGCATCAGTCGACGCGTTCCAGGAGTCGCTAACCGGAGAGGGCCTCGTCACGCTGAACGTGCCGAAGAACCTCACGGTCGCTTGGCCTCCGAACCCAGACCCACGCGTCGCAGCCAGCGTTGGGGCAGGCTGGATTGACCTGGACGACCAAATCCAGAATGCGCGGCAGGAGGTTGCAACGCTCATCGGCAGCGTGATTCCTGCGATCACGGAGAACTCCTCAGCCTTGGAGAGTCGGCTCGCTGATCTGGCCGAGAGATCTGACTCCCTACGAAGGACCAGCGCTGCGATCCGGGAAGACTTGGTTCGCCATCGGACAGAGCTGTCGGCTGTTGAGGATCGGATTCAGGCCCTTGAGGACGACCTTCGCAAACACCGGGACGCTGCCATTCTGGTTCGATTGGGTGCGCCCGTTCTTGAGGAGCTGCATGAAGCTTGCCCGGTCTGCCATCAACTGCTGCCCGACTCGTTGGTAGCACTCGGGCCGGGGCCAGCACTGTCCCCAGATGAGTCGGTCATGTATCTCAGCCAACAACTGGACTTATTCCGCGTGATGAAGGAGGACAGCGCACGCGCCATGGCGGCAAAGGGTGAACGTCTTACGGCAAACATGCGGGAGGAGGCAGATGTTCGGGGCCAGATCCGCAGCGTGCGCACATCGCTCGTTGGCCCGAATGGCTCGCCTTCGGTTGAGGCAATCGCCAGCCGCATTCGTCGTGAGGCGCAACTCGTGAGGTTGGTGGCGATCGAGGAGCGATGGTTCCTGTTCCAGAGTCGCCTTGAGGCACTCGCTTCCTCAGCTCTAGAGGTTCGCGCCAAACTGGCAGATCTTCCGGCGGAGCGGCTGTCGGAGACCGACGCTGCCAAACTCGCGACTCTTGAGACGTCGTTCATAGATCAGCTTCGCCTGTACGACTTTGGTTCCTTCCTGGATGCGAACTTGATGATCTCACGCGACGACTATCACCCGCGGCGCGACGAGTTCGACCTAGAGGCAGACATCTCTGCGTCGGACTCCATCCGAGTCATTTGGGCCTACCTTCTTGGCTTGATGGAGGTTTCGAGTGTCCACGAGACCAACCATCCCCGATTACTTCTCCTCGACGAGCCGCGCCAGCAGAGCGCTAAAGACGTCTCCTTCGAGGCGCTTCTCCGCCAAGCAGCCCTTGTCGCAAGCCGTGGCGGTCAAGTCATCTTCGCAACATCTGAGGATCCGCGTTCACTCGAAAGCAAGCTCGAAGGGGTCCAGCACAACCTGATCTCTATCGACGGCTTCCTTCTGAAGCCCTTGCCGTCCTAACTAACGCCAACGCAAAGCGGACAGACGATCTTCGTCACACCTGCGCGCGAGGATGTCTCAAGCGGGGACCAGGTGCACACTTCTGACACCTCCCGCTGTCCCCCAGGCGAGGAGCGAAGCGCATGAGTTCCATCCACTACGACTTCCCGAACCTACAGCGGGGCGATGAGATCATCGTGACTCTCAAAGGGGTCGAGTCAAACGTGCTCCTGCTCGACCCGTCGAACCTCTCCGCATTCAAGGCTGGGCGGTCGTACCGTTACGGCGGCGGACTCGTCAAGCGCTCGCCATTTCGGCTCGTCGTCCCGAGCGACGGCCACTGGCACGTCGTAGTGCAGCCCATCGGCGGAAAGGTCTCAGCGTCTGCTGAGGTTCGCCGCGCACCCGCCCGTCTGCCGACCGCCGTTTCCGCACCCGCACACTCGAATCGGCCGGCCCAGGCACACACCATCACTGATGTCGGTCGGAACCTCGCAATGATCCACGAGGATGACACCGACCCAGGGATTGACGTGTTTATCTCTCACGCAAGCGAGGACAAGGCCGAAGTCGCCCGGCCGCTGCACGATCTGCTTGTCGGCCGCGGGCTGAACGTCTGGCTCGACGAGGTCCAACTGAAGGTAGGCCACAGCCTGCGCAAGGGAATCGACGCGGCGATCGCCAAGAGCCGCTACGCCGTCGTGATCCTGTCCCCGACGTTCTTCACGAAGTCCTGGACCCAGTATGAGCTTGACGGAATCGTCGGCCGCCAGATGAACGGGGAGCAGCTAATCCTGCCCATCTGGCACAACCTGTCGCGTACGAGGCTCCTCGAAGTCGCACCGTCGCTCGCTGACATCGTCGCACTCAACACGGCCACCGAGACACTTGAGGACATTGCCGAGAAGCTTGCTGCAGCCGTGACCGAGCTCCGACAGGCCTGATCCTGCCGCAGACAACCCCGACACGCCTGCCCAAGACCGAGCCGCCAGTCGTCGGCGGCGATCCGCAACCTTCGTTCGTTCGGCGTGCATGAACTGTCCGCCCTACGCCCTCCGCAGGCACCATGGCGTCCTTGCCCCCGGCTAGGGTCGGCAGCAGTTGCCCGACCCAGGGAGTGTTGGAATGGTCACCAAGGCGTCGAACAGCAGCCTCCAGGAGGCCAAGAAGGCAAAGCGGGACGAGTTCTACACGCAGTTGCCCGACATCGAGCGGGAACTCCGCCACTACAAGACGCATTTCGAGGGCAAGGTGGTGTACTGCAACTGCGACGACCCTCGGGTCAGCAGCTTCTTCCACTACTTCTCATACAACTTCGAGAAGCTTGGTCTCAAGAAGCTCATCACTACTTGCTACAAGAGCCAAGACCGGGACCTGTTCAGCCAGAACGACTCCGAGTCGGCCGTATACCTGGAGTATGAGGGCGACCGGAACCTCAACAACGTCCCGGACGTTGAGGAGATCGGCGTCAAGCCGCTCATGGGCGACGGGGACTTCCGCAGCACCGAGTGTGTCGAGCTCCTCAAGCAGGCCGACATCGTCGTGACCAACCCTCCCTTCTCGCTGTTCCGCGAGTACGTGGCCCAGCTCATGGAGCACAACAAGAAGTTCCTCATCATCGGCCACCAGAACGCAATCAAGTACAAAGGCATCTTCCCCCTGATCAAGGACAACCGCCTGTGGCTGGGGTATGGCTTCACCAGGAACATGGCGCAGTTCATGAGCAGCTACGAGAACACGATGACCGACCTCGACCGTCAGGAAGGGATGATCCGAATCTCGGGTGTCCAGTGGTTCACGAACCTGGACACAACGAAGCGCCACGAGGATCTGATCCTGTACAGGAGCTACAACCCCGACGACTACCCGACGTATGACAACTTCGATGCGATCGAGGTCAGTAAGACGGTCGACATCCCGATGGACTACCCCGGCGTCATGGGCGTGCCGATCACGTTCTTGGAGAAGTACAACCCCGATCAGTTCGAGATCGTCGGAACAAGCCAGTCGTGGGACGAGCAGCGTTCGAAGGCGTACCCGCCCCAGGTGCAGGTGAGCGCCGATGGCCGAAAGTCAACGGTCATGAAGCTGAACGATGCGCCCGCGCTGCAGCTCCAGTCCCCACCTGCAGGCAAGACCTACTACGCCGTCGGTGGCGACTACTTCCAGGCGGTATACGCCCGCATTCTGATTCGGAACAAGCGGCTGTGAACATCGAACCCAAGATCATCACCGTCGGAGACCTCGTCGATGGCTACGAGGACAACGACGAGGAGGGTGTGCGGGCCTACGGCGGCAAGCTCGATGTGCGCCCTCCCTACCAGCGCGAGTTCGTCTACAAGGACAAGCAGAGGGACGCCGTTATCTCGACGCTGCGTCGGGGCTTCCCGCTGAACGTCATGTACTGGTCGGTGCGGGACGACGGCACGTACGAGATCATCGACGGGCAGCAGCGCACCATCTCGCTCTGCCAATTCGTGGACGGGGACTTCGCCTTCGAGGGCCGCTACTTCCACAACCTACAGCAGGACGAGAAGGAACAGGTTCGGGCGTACCAGCTAACCATCTACCTGTGCAGTGGGACGGATAGCGATCGGCTGGACTGGTTCAGAACCATCAACATCGCCGGCGAGGAGCTCACGGACCAAGAGCTCCGGAATGCCGTCTACGCCGGAAGTTGGGTAACCGACGCCAAGCGGTACTTCAGCAAGAACGGCTGCCCTGCGTACGCCATCGGCAGCGACTACATGAGCGGCTCACCCATCCGCCAGGACTATCTCGAGACAGTCATCAAGTGGATCAACCACGGTGACATCGAGGGCTACATGGCGAAGCAGCAGCACAAGCCCAGCGCCAACGACCTCTGGCTCTACTTCCAGAACGTGATGAGCTGGGTCAGAGCAACCTTCCCGAAGCACCGCACCGAGATGAAATCGGTGGCCTGGGGAGACCTGTACAACGCTTACAAGGACGACGAACTCGACCCAGGCAAGCTGGAGACCAGTATCGCCACCCTGATGGCCGACGAGGACGTGACGAAGAAGCGGGGCATCTACCCATACGTGCTCAACGGCCTAGAGCGGCAGCTGAGCATCCGAGCCTTCACCGATAACCAGAGGCGCGAGGCGTACGAACGGCAGAAGGGGATCTGCCCCGCGTGCAAGAACCACTTCGAACTACCGGAGATGCAGGCCGATCACATCACGCCATGGCACTTGGGCGGCAAGACCATCGCAGCCAACTGCAAGATGCTGTGCGCGGAGGACAACCGCCGGAAGAGCGGGATATAGCCCGTAGGTTTCAAGCCGCGACGGGCGAGAACGCCGGCGGCCGGTGGGTTACCGACATGGCAATACCCAGCGCGCCACTTGGGGATGGAGTGCGGCTGGCTGACAGTCGTGGCCAGCGACCCGGCCCCCACTAGTCGCGCTGCAACCGACCCGTCTTCCTCGCCCAAGCTTCGACCTCGCTCCAGTCCCAGATGAGGGCTGTCTTGAGCTGGGCGATCGGCTGCGGGAAGTCGGCGTGGCGCCTGCGCCAGTCGTGCACGACCTGAGGTCGAGCAACGCCTAGGCGCTCGGCGATCTCGTGGGCGCCCACGAGGTCTTGCACGGCGACGCGACGGATCATGCTCCGATCGTAGGCCTCAGAATCTTCCCGTCGTGGCTTGCGTAAGTCCGTACGCAGTTGTACTCTTCGTGATGCGTACGAACGTATGCAGCTTGGAGAACATCATGGACAGCAAAGAGAACAGCAGCCAAGGCAACAACGGCAACCGGTTCACGGTTCCGTCACTGCCACCGATTCCGGCCAGTTCGCAGCGGCGTTCGAAGTGGGCGTCCCTCTTCGACGAGTGCCGCGCGCAGGCCGGCTTGTGGCGGCGGACGGTGGAGCCGTTCCGGCCGACGACGGCGGCACAGATCGCGTCGGACATCCGCAACGCGTGGCGCCGTGACCCCCAGAAGATGCGCTTGCGCGGGATGCTGGAAGGCGAACGGTGGGAGGCCGTGTGGGGGCCCGCGCCCGAGGCAACAGACCCCGATCAGTGCTTCATCTGGTTGCGGTTCATCAGCGACGGCAGGGGCGCCGAAAGCGATTCGCCACCGGCGCTGCGGATGGTCCCATCCGATACGGCGATCGAGTACGCATGGTGACCCGCAGCGTCAAGGAGTTGCCGCGACAAATGGCGCTTGACCAGGGAAGATATCTTTCTCGGACACAGGTGGGGGAACGTGCGTTCGCCGCTACGTTCGTTGGGTGCAGCCCGTTGCGATCGCCCCTCAAGCGCAGCAGAACGTCCTGTTCGAACGCGTCTGGGGGGTGCCCGGGGACTGGTCCGCTCATCCGGATGGGCCACTGCTGGCGAGGATCGCCGTGTCCGTCGACTCGCCCCTGACGATCGCCGACGCACGGGAGTTGGTGAACGCCGCCTTGGCACAGGACTCGACGCTGATGCCGGACACGCGCAAGGTGCGCGGCACCGAGATCGAGCGGTTCTGGCGGCACCTGGGCCACAACGGAGTCCGCCTGATCGCGGCGGCCACTCCGGAGATCACCGAAGAGTTCACCCAGGGCGCAGCCCGCAGCGGCACCAGCTGGGCGGTGCCTGCTGGCTCGACCCAGAAGAACCGCCGGGCAGCAGTCCGCTACGCCTTCGAGGTCTTGCGCGGAGTTGGCTTTCTGGTCGGCGACCCGACGCTGGACCTCGATGTGGCCGGAGCCCTTGCGCGGCGAGCGAAGCCCTTGACGGACACGATCATCCGCCGACTGCAGGCCGCTGCGCCTCACGAGCTGGTTGCTTCTCGACGCGCGGTCGTTCTGGCATTGGCAGAGGCCGGTGCCACGAACACCGAGATCACCCGTGTCGCTGCTGCTGATTTCGACCTAGCAGCAGGAACAGTGTCGCTGCCAGGGGGCACCCGCATCGACCCTCGCACCAACAAGCTGACGAAGTGGGGCCAGCAGGTGCTCGGCGACATCACGGCCGACTGCGCTGACCGCTCGGTCGCGCTGGTCCTGATCAGCGCGAAGAGTGCAGCCTCGACGGTGTCGAACACGCTGGGCGACCTGTCGAAGGTGGCTGCCATCCGCCCCCGCGTGACCGTGGACGACATTCGCGCCTGGCGAGCACGCCGTCTGTTCGAGCATTCGAAGTCCATCGAGGATGTCGCCCGCTTCCTCGGTACCCGTTCCCTTGACATCGCTGCTGGCGTTGTCGGCTACCACTGGAGGACCAGCGCATGATCAAGACCAGGACCAGCGAAACCCGCATCCTCCGTCGCACCCAGAATCCCGGGCGCGACGTCCGAATCGCACTGAACCGGCGAATCCAAGCGATCTTCGACGACGAAAGCTTCATCGCCCTGACCGACGAGGCCCTGCGAGTCGCCGCCGCAGACGCGGCCACCGGCCGGCCCGGCCAGCAGTCGGTAGTTGCCAACATGTTCTTCCGCCAGCTCATCGCCATCTACGGATCAGCCCGCAGGGTCCAGGCCGAACTCCGACATGGTCGGCGGTGGTTCCACTACCGGCGGCAACTCGAACTGCTATTCCCAGACGATCGACGCCTCCGCTTCGCCCCCGTCCCGAACACCACGTCGGCGACACGGCTACGCGACCAGACCCTCAAACCTGACGCCGCCCGCTTTCAGGCTGTCTTCCGCCTGACCGCCATCAACACGGCCGCACGCTGTGGCATCGGATGCGGGACCGGCACCAACCTCGAGCCGGCGGTCAACAACACCCTCCTCAGCGACGGCACCGTGCTCAAGGCCGCCTCCAAATACACGCCCGGAACTCAGGCGTTCTGCGACACACACAAGATGTTCCACGACCGCCGCTCCGACCCCGATGCCAGCTACAACACGACGGGTGGCGGCGAGAAGGTCTTCGGGAACAAGTTCGTCATCGTCTCCGCCATGACCGGTCACGCCAACGAGATCTTCATGCTCGACGTCATCCCGGTGTCCAAGACCGAAGGCACCGACAGCGAGATGGCCGCCCTGTTCACCAGCTTGCCCAGCATCGTCGAGCAACTCCCCGACATGCAGGCACTTGCCTTCGACAAGGCCCTGCGTGGCACCTGGGTCACCGACACCTGGAACCTCGGACTGCAACCCGTCGTCTCTATCTACGACAAGACAGGCAAGTCAACCGACGTCATCCACATCAAGCAGATCACCTTCACCCTGCCCAACGGCAAGACGAAGCCGATCGACGTATATGCCACCGGAGGCCACGCGATGATCCGCGGGATTGCATCCGGGGACGACCACTGGATTCCACTCCATTCGACCAAGGTCACCTTCCACCCCAACGTGAGCGGACGAGAGCGCGCCTACACCCACTACCGGGTCCCTACCGGGAGCGCGTGCCATCCGAGCCACTGGGGCGCCACCGGCGAGATCCGCATGAACCCCACTGGCGCCGAGGGCGCCAAGATCGGTGAACACCTGCGCGCGCTCCCCGCCGACGACGAGCGCTACGCAGCGATCTACAACCGCCGCCAGATGACCGAATCGTTGAACTCGTGGATCAAGGCCCAACTGCCCGGGCGACGTGCCCGCACCTACGGCCAGGCCAACCAGAACATCGACATGCTGTTCCTCGGCGTCGCCCGCAACACCCTCTCCGAACTGCACTACCGCGATCGCATCGCAAACGTCACTGCCACCGTCGCAGTCGGATAGCCCACACTGACCCAGGGTTCCAGCCGCCCCACGGGGCGGCCCTGGCGCGCCCCGACACACGCGACGGCGGCGGTTCAGATGAACCGACCGGTTCGACCCGCCCAAGCGGCAAGTAGCCTGCCCGTTCAGACAAACGGGACGCGCACCACCCCTCGGCAGCACTTATGCCGCGGGTTCTGGTCCGCCCCCATGCCCCTCTAGCTCAATGGTAGAGCAGTGGACTTTTAATCCATTGGTTCAGGGTTCGAGCCCCTGGGGGGGCACCACTGTGAGGCCGGCTGGCTTCTAGGCTGCGCTGGATGGGCGACGAGATCCGGTACGGCGTCATCGGCACGGGGATGATGGGCATCGAGCACATCAACAACCTGCTGCAGTTGCCCGGTGCGCGGGTCACCGCCATCGCCGACCCGCACGAACAGAGCCGGGCGTGGGCGCAGTTGGCGGTGGGTCTCGACACACCGTTGGCCGCGTTCGAGTCGCACCAGGAACTGCTGGCCTCGGGGTTGTGCGATGCGGTCGTGATCGCCACACCGAACTTCACCCACCACGAGGTGCTGCTCGACGTGCTGCGCACACCGCACCACGTGATGGTGGAGAAGCCGCTGTGCACCACCGTGCCACACTGCCTGGAGGCCATCGAGGTCGCCACCAGCACCAGCGAGCAATGGCCCGACCGGGTGGTGTGGATGGGCCTCGAGTACCGCTACATGCCGCCCACCGCTGCCGTCCTGCACGAGGTGCGTGGCGGAGCGGTCGGCACGGTGCAGATGGTGGCCATCCGCGAACATCGCTTCCCGTTCCTGCCGAAGGTGGGCAACTGGAACCGGTTCAACCGCAACACCGGCGGCACGCTCGTGGAGAAGTGCTGCCACTTCTTCGACCTGATGAACCTGCTGGTGGGTGCCACCCCGGTGCGCGTGATGGCCAGTGGCGCGCAAGACGTGAACCACCTCGACGAGCGCTACGACGGCGAGACACCCGACATCCTCGACAACGCCTACGTGATCGTCGAGTACGAGGGTGGTGCGCGCGCCGTGCTCGACCTCTGCATGTTCGCCGAGGCCACCAAGAACGAGCAGGAGATCTCTGTCGTCGGGCCGCTTGGCAAGGTGGAGGCGATGGTCGGCGAGGGCATCGTGCGTCTCGGTCGCCGGGCCGACGGTATGGGGCACTACAGCGAGCGACCAGTGCACGACCCCGCCGTGTTACACACCGGAATGCATCACGGTGCCTCGTACCTCGAACACGTCGACTTCGCCGACGCCATCCGCACTGGCGTGGCAGCCTCGGTCACGTTGCACGACGGGCTGATGTCCGTCGCCATCGGCGTGGCAGCACACCGCAGCATCGCCGAAGGTCGCCCGGTCACCATCCGCGAAGTGCTGGGCGGCTGAACTGCACTACCGGTGGACGCCACAGAACGTGACAAATTCGCACGGACAGTGGTATAGTGGCTCTACGCGGCCAACGCTGGGTGGCGGCCTCTGATTCTGTAGGTGGGGACGGTAGTCCATTGGATGCCGCAGCCGAGGAGTAGGCGGCGGCGATAGTTGTCGTAGTTGCGGTAGCCGTGGCTGATT